>Ga0209577_10000241_pt1 | contig 55891 bp, 51 predicted proteins | sample GraSoiAngelo_109_FD_185874 | JGI IMG/M metagenome (GOLD analysis project Ga0209577, IMG submission 185874) | Grasslands soil microbial communities from the Angelo Coastal Reserve, California, USA - 14_0903_12_20cm (SPAdes) (version 2) | ecosystem: Environmental > Terrestrial > Soil > Grasslands... | reverse complement strand
CCGCCTCTGACACCACCAGTCGGATCCACATCCCAGCGGCACCGTGACCCGGCACGGCGCAGAAGAGGAGGAAGGGACCGGCCTTCCCGGGCACGAAACGGACATCGCCGCCCTGCCCGGCCGAGAACCCCTGGTCAAGACGACCGGTCGTCGCGTGCTCGAACGCCGGAGTCACCGGACCGACGGGCATCGGTGCGGCATCGGGGATGACCTCCACGGAGTGAGGCAGGTTCGGGTCCTGGTTCTTGAAATGGAGCACCACGTTTCACCCCTGCGGCACCGTCAACACCAGGGCGCCCCGGCCGAACCCGTTGAAATTCATTCCGCCGTTGGCCTCGCTGAGGCCCGCGACGAGCTTGAACTCGACGGTCTTGCTCGCCGCATCCGCGCGGAGCCAGGTCGGGTCGATCTTGCCGCCTTTCGCGCTCTGCGCCCGAGCGCCGACGGCCCCGAGGAGCAGCACCCCGGTGAGGAGTAGGGCGCGTTGCACGCGCACCGTCAAGCGCGTTAGCCGTCGCATAATCGAGAATCTCCCTCTGTGATGAGGACGCTCGCCGCTAGTACAGCAGCCACGTCAGGATGTACAGGGTGTTGTTGTCGCTCGCCCGGCGCCCGAAGCCGTCGTAATTACTCGAGCTGCCGTTGAACTGATCATACGCAACGTACTGGAATTGCAGCCGCAGGTTCTGCCAGGGCATCACGTCGACCTCGGCAATCAGGCCGTCATTCTTTGGGCTGCCGGTACGACTCCCCGAGACCGGCGCCGGAGCGTAGAGCAGCGTGTCGCTCGTGCCGGTCGTGACGAACGGCGCGAGGGTGAGCGCGTACCGCGTGCCGATGTGGTACATGGCGTCCATTCGGAACGTGCGCAGTGTGTTCGTCGGGTTCGCGGCGCCCCCCGCGGTCCAGGTCTGCTTCTCGTGGATCCACGTGCCGTCGAGTGTGAAGCTGTTCGACCCGAACGAGTGCATGTACGCGATGTCCAGCGCCACATCGGTGAATCGATTGGTCGGCCCTGTGACGCCGGCCGGGTAGACGCTGGCCGCGATGCCGTACGTCCCAACGGAGAGGTAGTTTTGGCCCCACACGTTCGGGAACGCGACCCGCCAGTACGGCGCGGCGCCACTGATCACCCCCGTGGCCGTCGAGTCCAATGGACGTTGTATGCCCAGAGGTGCGGAGCGGTACGCACCGAACTCCCCGTACACTCGATCGTTCCACATCGTGTACGCCGTCAGCCCAGCCACTTGCTGCCCGAGTGTGCCGTCGATGAGCGTGGCTGCGCCCGGCGCAGGAGCCACCGCCGAGCTGCCGTACGGGAAGCCCCAGGCGGGCGTGCTGTTCCAGACGTCCTGTACGGTGGGGTTGTTGTTCACGCTGAGGCCGAAGGTCGCACGCTTGGAGAGGACGCTTCCATGGGTCGCGAAGCGGAAGTCCGCGTTGTCGACGCCGATTTGACCGCTCTGCGGATCGAAGGTCACTTGCAGGAAACCACCCACGTGCGGCGTGATCTCGCCGCCGGTGAAGAGGCTCAACTGGTCGGGAAACAGCACCGTGCCGTTCTGCGTGCCGGGCAGCGCCTTCTTCGTGCTGGTGTACGATGTCTGGAACATCAAGGACACCGGCGCCACCAGGTTGAGCAGCAGGCTCTGTTGGCCCTCGGGGCTCTTGCCCTCGAGGGACTCGCTTCTCCGGAACACGTAGCCGTTGAGCTTGAACGCCCGTCCTGTGGCGGTCAGCTCCGGGAAATGCGTATGGCACGCGCTGCACGCCAGGCCGGTCTGGCGGGCGTAGGTTGGCGTGAGGTGAGCGGCGGCGAGCACGTAGCGCGTGGCGTAGGCCCGCAGCGCCCGAGCCGCGGTTTCCCTGTCTCGTTCTCCGGCGCCACGGTCCGCGAGGGCAGCGCGTGGGGCGCCTGTGATCAGGGCGCCAATGAGGACGACCATCCCAGCTCGACGTGACATAAGCGCTCCCTGTACGAAGGTTCGCGGCAGGGCGGGAGTGTCTCACTGAGCTCCGCCCGTGAGAGGGAGTTTGCACGCCGCATGGCCTTGTCGATGTGAAGACGCGATGAAGAAACCTTCAGGTGGTGCCGCGGAGTCGTGATCCGATTCGAAGCACGTGACCGGGTTCAGTACTTCGCCTGCATGTATTCCACGCCCCTCCGCACCGTCCTCCGCCACGCATCCTCGACGGCCGGCGTAAAGTCCGGGTCGCAGTGGCGCACCGTCTCGATCAGCGCGTCGATGAATGGCGCATAGAGCGAGGGATCCACGCCGAGGTCCCGCCGACTGTGTCGTTCGGCGACCCGGGCCAGGATCGTGGGTTCCCACGCCGGCTGCTTCGGGAAGTTGAGCAGCAGACCGAACGCATGTCGTAAGAGCTTATGCTGGCGCTCGAAGTCCGTTCGCGCGAACATCGCCCTCGCCTGCGGGCAGCGGGCAAAGAAGTTGTTGTAGAAGTCCTCGAAGAAGCGGGGGACGGCGCAGCAGCGGTCGCAGCTCGCCCTCGCTGCCGCCATCGTCTCCCGGTCCACGGCTTCGCCGCCCGTGCTCACGCCGCGTGCCTCGCATGACTCATACCGACCAACTCGCACTCGAGCCGCACGCCGCCGCTCGGGACATTGACCCCCCGAATCAAACCGCCATGGACGCTCGTGACCGCGGCGGCGACCGCGAGCCCGAGCCCGGTCCCCGTCCCCCGGGTGCGGGCCTGGTCCGCGCGGTAAAACGGCTCGAACAGATGCGCCAGGTCATCCTCGGCCAGCGGCAGGCCGGAGTTCTCAACCGCGAGACGCAGGCCTCCCCCTGTGGCCGTGGTGGCGACCACCACCACGCCGCCGTGAGGCGCGAACTTGACGGCGTTATCGAGCAGCTCCTCGACGAGCCGGCGGGTGAGCCCAGAATCGAGCACCAGACTGCCGAGCCCGACAGCGAGTTCGGTGCGCACGGTAAGTTTCTTTTCTTCGATCCGTCCACGGATCCCGTCGAGCTCGCGGTGGATGAGCGCGTTCACGTCGGTGGGAACCCAACGCGCGGCCAGCAGGCCGGCCGCCGCACGTGTGATGAGCAACAAGTCCTCGCTCATCGCCGTCAGGCGGTCGATCTCCTCGAGACCGCTGCGCAACACGCGCTGGTAGTCACGTGGGCTCCGCTCCGCGCGCAGCGCCACCTCGATCTCGCCCCGGAGGGCCGTCAGCGGCGAGCGCAGCTCGTGGCTGACGTCGGCCGTCAGCCGCCGCTGGTTCTCGAATGCCGCATCGATGCGCTCGAGCATGCGGTTCAAGACCGCGACCAGGCCTCGGTACTCGTCAGTGTCGGCGTGCGCCATGATCCGCTGGCCGAGCGTGCCCGCTTCAATGCGGGTCGCCTGCTCGGTGATCTCATATACGGGCCGCACGGCCGAGCCCGCGAGCCACCACGCTCCAACCAGGGTGGCCCCGGTCCCCACCACCACGACGCCCGCCAGCACCAGCAACAACTCCCGGTGCATTCCCGCTGCGGGGCCGAGCGCCACGGCGTACGCCGCCGCTGCCGCCACCACCAAGCCTACACCCATGGTGGCCGCGAACCTTACAGCGAGCGCGCGTCGCAACGACCGACTCACGCCTCTTCCCGATCCGGGGACACGAGCCGGAACCCGACGCCCCGCACGGTGTGGAGCAACTCGAGCTCCGCGGCCTCCTGGAGTTTGCGGCGAAGATTGCCCACATGGACGTCCACCACGTTGCTCTCGGGGTCGAAGTGGAGATCCCACACCTTCTCGAGCAGCTCGGTGCGCCGGATCACCTCCTCCGGCCGCAAGAGGAAATGCTCGAGCAGCTGGAATTCCTTGGGCGTGAGCTCGAGCTTCTTGCCCTTGACCTTGACCTTGTGCTTCAGGCGGTCGAGCTCGACCGGTCCATAGCTCAGGAGTTCCGTGCGGCTCGCGCCGCCCCGCCGGATCAGTGCGCGCACCCGCGCCAACAACTCGTCGAACTTGAATGGCTTGGCGAGATAATCGTCGGCGCCGGCGTCGAGCCCGCGCACCACGTCCTCCGTGGTGTCGCGCGCGGTGAGCATCAGGATGGGGGTCTTGCGTCCCTCGCGCCGCAGCTCCGCCGCGACCTGAAGCCCGTTCTTCTTCGGCAGCATCACGTCCAGGACCACCAGGTCGTAGTCGTACACGTGCGCCAGGGTGGTGGCTTCGTCGCCATCGGGCGCGACGTCCACCGCATACCCCTCTTCGCGCAGCCCCTGTTCGATGAAGCCCGCGACCTTCCGATCGTCTTCCACGACAAGGATCTTCATAGGTCGGAGACTATGTAGCGCGCGTTGAACTCATTCTAAAGAATCGATGAAGGAATCTTCAGACGGCGTCCGGTGGCCGGTGCGGTAAGGCCAGGGTGAAGGTGGCGCCCGGCCCGACCGTATTTTCGACGGCCAGCCGTCCCCCCATCACCTCGGCCAAACGGCGCGACACGGGGAGCCCGAGCCCAGTGCCGAGCCCCGAGTGCGGGTCGAAGCGCTCGAACGGCTCGAAGATGCCCGCCCGCAGCTCGGGTGGGACGCCGGGCCCATGGTCGACCACCCTGAACCGCACGTCCGAGCTACCCTGCTCGACCTGCACCGCGACCGTGTCCCCGTCGGGGCTGTGTCGCACCGCGTTGGAGAGCAGGTTGACGAGGATCTGCTCAAGCCGCACGGGGTCGGTCCGCAGCGTCGCGGCGCCGTTGGTATACTCGGTCAGTAGCCGAACCCGCTTCGCCTCGGCCGCGGGCTCTAGCCCCGCAATGGCACGGTCGACCGCGGCAGCGATTTCGACGTCGCGCCAGACCGGCCGGACCTTCCCGGCGTCGAGGCGCGCCAAGTCGAGGAAGTTGTTCAGCAGCGTGATCGTGCGTTCGGCGCCCTCATACACCTCGCGCGCCGCCCGCGAGTGCTGCTCGGGCGACTTGCCCCGCACCAGGCGCTCCGCCCAGCCATACACCCCCGTGAGGGCGTTCCGCAGCTCGTGGTTCATCATGGCGGAGAATAGATCCCGCTGCCGCTGCATCGCCTTCACCTGGCCGACCAGCCGCTGGCTTTCATCGTGCAGACGTGCATTCTCGACCGCGACCGCCGCGTGCGCCGCGAGCAGCACCGTGATCGCCTCGTCTTCTCGATCGAACTCTTTGGCGCCGATCTTTTCGGTGAGGTACAGGTTGCCGAACACCTCCCCCCGGCTCCGGATCGGAACCCCGAGGAACGATTTCATAGGCGGATGGTGGGGCGGGAAGCCATAGCGCTTGGGGTGGCGATTGATGTCCGCCGAGCGGATCGGCTTTGGCTCCCGGATGACCAGGCCGAGCAGACCGCGGCCACGGGGCAGCTCGCCGATGCGCTCGCGCTCCACCTCTGAAAGGCCGGAAGTCACGAACTGACTTAGCGACTGGCGGTCTGGACCGAGCACCCCAAGCGCCGCATAGCGCGCCCCCACGACCTCTCGCGCTGAGTCCACAATCTGCTGCAGCACGCGCTCGAGCGAGTGCTTCGTGAAGATCGCGACCCCTGCGGAGAGAAGGGTCTCGAAGCGACGGCGCACCCGCGAGGCTTCCGTGGCCCCTCGTCGGGATGGCTGAGAGGGTCGTTTCTTCGGCAACCGAGCCTCGCTACGTGATGAGTGACCCGCTGGCCGGGAAGACTGTACAGTAAGGGGGAGGGCTCGCACTCGGAAGCCGACTTCGGAGGGTTCGAAGAGTCGGCGGCCCCCGATGTAAAACGAAGCGACGCCCGAGGAGCCTCGGGCGCCGCCCTGGTTGACTGAGCGGTGCTAGTGCGCCATCGCCGCGACCTGCGGCGCCCCCACCCGGATCAGACCGACCGCGCCCTTGGCCGCGTCGGCGAAGGCGTGCGTCACAAACGCGTATACGCCCTCACCACTTGCGTCCTTGTCGAACAGGGTCTCGAACACCGCCCCACCACCCGCCGGGATCCCATAGGTTTGCACGCTCGACAGCGCATGCTGCGGGTTTCCGTCCGGATACACCTTGTCGAACACGGTGCCCACGATATGGAAGTCGCTCGTGAAGCTCGGCCCCGCGCTCACCACGAACAAGCGGACCCGGTCGCCGACGTCAACCTGGAGCGGATGCTCCTGGTACTGGAATGCCCGCCCGTTGAACACGACATAGCTCGCTTCGCGATCGAGCGCCTGCTTCCAGTCGGCCTGCCCCGGGAGCGCGCTGTCGCCGCCCTGCACGTAGAACTCGCTCTGCACGATGACGAATTCCTTGTCAACCTTGCCCGGCCACCCGCCCTTCGGGTCCACGATGATCGGCAGATACATCCCCTGCATCAGGTGCAAGAGCACGGGCGGCGTGCCACAGTGCACGAGGTAAGCGCCGGGATCGCGCGCGATGAACTCGAACGACAGCGAGTCCTTCGGCAGGATCGTCCGGAACGCCTTGTTCATCGGGATCCGGGCCGCATGGAAGTCAATCGAGTGCGGCATGGAGGCCTCGTTGACGAGGCGAATCCGCACCAAGTCGCCCTCGCGCACGCGGACGACCGGGCCGGGGACGGTCCCGCCGAACGTCCAGCTCTTGTACGTCACGCCCTTCGCGATCTCGACCGTCGCGTCGCGGATCGGGATACGGAACTCCTTCACCGGTGCGGCCGAGGCGGGGCTGAGCCGGGCGTCATATACGGGTTGCGTCGCGCGGGGGGCGGTCGCGAAGTCCGTCACCTCGACCTGCGGTTGACCCGAGCCGCCGACGGCGGCGAGCGATGCCAGAGCGACTGCGATCGCGCCGCCAATGAGAATCCTGCCGTTCATGACGCTGCTCCTGGTTGGGGAGTTGGCTATCTGTGACGAGGCAAGTATCGGGAGGACTCGATGAATGAGGCTGGGAGATTACATGAAGAGTTCTTCACCCGCGGCGGGTGACGAATCCCTCTGCCGCATCTCAATCTCCCTTCACGCAGGCGCGCTCATCTTGACCACGCCATCAGCGGATACCCGGCTGGCAAAGGAGGCAGTCTTATGTCGTGGCAACCCATCGTCGTGGGGGTGGATGCCTCACCCGAGGCGGCAGGGGCGGCAGCCTTCGCGGTCCGCATGTCGCAACGGGCCGGAACGACTTGCCACTTGGTTCACGCAGCGCGTGACGTGTGGGCCTCCGTAGGGGTGGAGGAAGGGGTCGACGAGTTGTGGCACGCCCTCGTCGACCAGGCGCGCGCAAACATCACGGCGGTCTTGGCAGGCGTAGTGCCTCGCGAGCTGGTCGACAACATGGCAGTCCGGCTCGGGCGCGCCCCCGTCGCGCTCAGGCAGGCAGTCGCGGACCTCGGCGCCGAGCTCGTCGTCCTGGGTGGCAAACATCACTCGGCGCTGGGCCGGTGGCTCGGTGGCAGCACGAGCTTGAACGTCGCGCGGACCACAGACGTGCCTATCCTCGTCGCCGCCGGCTCGTTGCCAACGATTCGCCGCGTGCTCGTGGCGGTGGACCACTCAGGGGCAGCCCGCCCGACGCTCCAGACAGCCGAGCGCTACGCGCACCTGTTCGGCGCCGCGCTGCGCGCGCTGAGCGTGCTCGAACCCCTACCGGTCATCCCGGGGATGACACAGGCCTACGAAACGGGCGAGTACTACGCCATGACGGAGGAGCTTCTCGAGCGCGACGTGTGGTCATTGATCCGCACACCGAGCGTGGAACGAATCGTCCGGTACGGGATGGCGGTCGAGACGATCGTGCGCGAAGCGTCCGAGTGGGGTGCGGACCTGTTGATCGTAGGGTCGCATGGGAAGGGTTGGGCGGAGCGCGTGCTGGTTGGCAGCGTGACGGAGCGACTGCTCAACCACTTGCCGACATCGCTGGTCGTCGTGCCCGTCGGCGCTGCGGCGGTCGCGGAGCCGACCGAAGCGAACCTGGCTGCCGTCGTCGCGTGACGGCAGCTTGAGCTGGGGCGGGAGGACTCGAACCTCCAACTTCCCGGTTAACAGCCGGGCGGTCTGCCAGTTGACCTACACCCCAATGTGCCGCGACACCACCCCACGCACCGTGAACAGCCGACTGAGAACAGACGCACAGACGCTCAGCGGTGAACAGATAACAGAACCAGGAAAACGTGCGCCCCCGGAACCATTGGGTGCCGGGGGCGCGCGTTCACCGTCACTGCACGCTACGCCGCCCCGGCCCCCAGATTCGGGAGACTGCCGCTACCGTTGCGATTTGCGCCCAGACCGGCGAACGTCCGCATAGGGCTTACACACTAGCACCACCGCTTCTCCCGAGCAAGGGGCGAACGCACATCCGCATGCCGCCCGACATCACGCCCGCCGCCGCGACCGACCTGCCCGCCATCCTCGAGCTGCTCGCCGCGAGTAAGCTGCCGCGCGCCGGTATCGAGGCGCACGTCGCCAGCGCGCTCGTGGCGCGCGATGATTCGGGCATCGTGGGGAGCGCGGCACTCGAGCTGTACGGCGGGGCGGCGCTGCTCCGCTCCGTCGCCGTGGCGACCGAGCGCCGCGGCCAGGGGCTCGGGGCGGCGCTCACCGTAGCCGCCCTCGATCTCGCCCGGCGCCGCGGCGTACGCACGGTGTATCTGCTCACCGAGACGGCCGGGCAGTTCTTCCCGAAGTTCGGCTTCACGGCGATCACACGTGCACAGGTGGAGCCGGAGGTGTTGGAGTCCCCGGAGTTCACCACGGCCTGCCCGAAGTCTGCGATAGTAATGGTGAAGCAGCTGTGAGCTAGTGCTTCATCCCGCTCTTCTCGGCAAACTCGCGGACCGCGGCTTCCTGCTCAGGCGTGAGCTTCTCGGGGATCTGGACGTGGATCTCTACGTACTGATCGCCGCGCCGGCCGTTTCGCTCGATCCCTTGACCGGGGATGCGGAACTTCTGGCCGTGCTGGGTACCGGGCGGCACCTTGAGCACCACGCGCTTCCCGTCGAGGGTGCGCACCTTGATCTTCGAGCCCAGTAAGGCCTGCGCCAGATTGATCGGAACGACGCCCACCACGTCTAGCCCGTCGCGCCGGAAGAACCGGTCGGGCTCGACCTGAATCACCACCACGATGTCGCCGCGCCCTTTGGCGCCCTGGCCCTTCAGGCGCAACCGCGTCCCATCCTCCGTCCCCGGCGGGATCGTGATCGTGAGGTGCTTTTGGGCCCGCACTTCGCCCGAGCCCTGGCAGGTCGGACAGCGCTGCGCCGGTACCTTGCCCCGCCCCCGACACACGGGGCAGGGCCGCTGCACGGCGAAGCCACCCTGCCCGAACGAGATCGTGCCCCGACCCTTGCACTCGGGACACGTTGAGAAGGTAGTCCCAGGAGCCCCACCCGAGCCGCTGCAGGTCGGGCAGACCTCGGGCAGCGTGAGCGTCACGGGCACTTTCCCGCCCAGCGCGGCGACCCGGAACGGGATAGAGATCGTCGTCTCGATCTCCTCCTCGTCGTCGAGCGGCACCCCGGCGCCGCGCCGACCGAAGATCGACGAGAACAGGTCGCCCAGTCCGCCGAACGAGCTCAGATCGGACAGATCGAAATCGGCATCGGGGCCTGGTGTCGTCCCGCCACCGCGCCCGTACGCCTGACCGGCGCCCGCGAACGCTCCATAGCGCCGCAGCTGGTCGTACTTCTTCCTCTTGTCCGCGTCGCTCAGGACGTCGTGCGCCTCGTTGATCTCCTTGAAGCGGTCGGCAGCCTGCGGATTGTTGGGATTACGATCGGGGTGGTACTGCTTGGCGAGGCGGCGAAACGCCTTCTTGATCTCGTCGGTCGTCGCCGTCTCGGACACGCCGAGGATCTGGTAATAGTCTCTCTGCGAAGCCATCTACTTCCCGTCCCCGCTCCCCCGCCCTTGATCTCCCTGCCATTGCAACACGATCACCCGTGCCGGCCGGATGAGCGCGTCGCCCATCCGATACCCGGGCTGCAGCACCGCCCCCACCGTGTGATCCTTGGCCGGATGATCGGCCGGTTGCGTCGTGACCGCCTCGTGCACATGGGGATCGAACGGCACGCCCACCTGATCGACCCGCGTGACGCCCGCCGCCTCGAGCACCTTCCACATCTTCCGTTCCACCATGTCCACACCGTCGTGGATCGTCTTGGCGTCGGTTTGCGCCGGATCGACGTGCGCGAAGCGCGCCAGATCGTCGAGCGCATCCACCAGGCGTTGTATCAGATCGGCCTGCGCCCGCTGCCACAGGTCCGTGCGTTCTTTGACCGAGCGCTTCTTGAAATTGTCGTACTCGGCGGCGAGCCGGAGGTACTTGTCCTTCATGTCCGCGAGCTCTCCCTCGAGACGGACGACCGCCTCCTCCGACGGCTCGATCAGCGCCCCGGATTCAGAGCCCGCCGGCTGCTCCGGGGGGGGGGGCTGCGGTTGCTCTGGTTTGTCGTTCATGGTCCTGCGCTTCATGAGCAATCGGTGTGCCGTCCGAGATGCGCCGTTTTGGCTGGCCTGGTCGGAGTTCGGGCCCGGAAAGAGCGATCAGACAAGAAGATAGCCGCGCGGGTGGGCCCTGTCGAGCGAGCGGGGCGCTCTCGTTACAGCCGGCCGGCCAGGAAGGCCACGACGTCGCCGAACGCGGTGTCGCGCTGCGGGTCGTGCAACACCTCGTGATACATCTCTGGGTACCAGCGGACCAGCACGGGGCCTTTCAGGCTGTCGGCGAAGGCGCGCGCCAGGTGCGCATCGACCACACGGTCCTCGCCCGCGAGTAGGAACAGGACCGGAGATTCGATGCGGTAGCCGTCCGCCGGCACGGTGCGCTGCGCCCACTGGATCTCGCGCCACGCACCGGGCGTCATCAGGCCGTGCACCGCCGGATCCGCCGCGTAGGCGTCGTTCACCACCGGGTCGCGACTGAGGGTGTCGGCCTCCAGCCGGGCGGGGACCGGGAGCGTGGGCCACAGATCGGCAAACACGCGGCCGACGAAACGTTTCCAGGCGGGCGGCCGGAACGCCAGCCCGAGCCACGGCGAAACGACGACGGCACCGGCGATGGGGTCGCTCGGCTGGGTCTCCAGGTAGCGGAGGGCCACCAGCCCGCCGAACGAGGTGCCGAGCAGCAACTGCGGGCGGTCGGTCCGGAGGCGGACGACGCGCCGGAACGCCTGGAGGTCGCCCAACAGCTGGCTGAAGCGCGATAGATGGCCGCGGCGGCCCCCCGAGCGGCCGTGACCGCGCAGGTCGAGGACGTAGGTCGAGTAGCCCGCGGCGCACAACCGCTCGCCGACGTCACGCCACCGGCCCGCGTGATCGGCCCAGCCGTGCAGCGCCAGGATGGCGGCCCGCGGCGCGGCGGCTTCGTACATGTCGTAGACCAGCAGGGTGCCGTCGGGTGCCGTGAGCGTGGGCATCTAGGGCTCCGCGAGCAGTCGGCGCAGCAGGTCCAGGCCCGCCTGCGCGGCGCGGCGGCGGACGTCGTCGCGATCGCCCGGAAGCACGCGCGTGAGGGCGCGCGTGGTCGTGTGCACCCGCGCCGCGAGCCACACCGTGCCTACGGGCTTTTCAGGCGTGCCGCCACCCGGGCCGGCGATCCCGGTCACCGCGATGGTGCAGTCGGCCGAGAACAGCCGCTGCGCCCCGTCAGCCATCGCCCGTACGGTTTCTTCGGAGACTGCGCCGTACGCCTCGAGGGTCTCGAGCGGCACCTTGAGCGCCGCGGTCTTGATCACGTCGGCGTACGCCACGACCCCGCCGATGAAGGTGTCCGACGCGCCGGGAATGTTGGTGATCCGCTCCCCGATCATCCCGCCGGTGCACGATTCGGCGACACCCAATCGGTGACGCCCCTTGCGCAGCGCGTCGAGCAGCACCGCGGCGAGATCGGCATCGTCTTCTCCGTAGCCGTGCTCACCGACCGCGGCCTTGAGACGCTCCACAACGGCGGCGAGCCGCGCCTCCGCGTCCTCGGGCTCGAGCTCCCACGCGGTGACGCGCAGGTCGACGCCATCGACCGAAGGCAGGTAGGCGAGGGTGAGGGGCGCGATCTCGGGCTCGATCGGCCCGATCCGCTCGGCCAGCGCCGACTCGGAGATACCCGTGGTGCGCACCGTGCGTGACACCACGACGCGGCGCGCGCTGCCCTGCCGTGCGACGATGCGCGGGAGCACGTGCTCCACCAAGAGCCCGTGCATTTCTCGCGGCACCCCGGGGAGCAGCACGACCACGCGCCCGCCCGGGTCCTCCACCCAGAGCCCGGGCGCGGTGCCGCGCGGATTGGGGAGAATCACCGCCCCTTCGGGGACTTCCGCCTGCGTACGGTTGACCGCGGGCATGGGGCGGCCCATCCGGTCGAAGCGGGCCTTGATGCTCGCCAGCAGTCGCTCGTCGAGCTGGAGCCGCTTACCGAGTAGCTGCGCGACCACGGTCTTGGTCATGTCGTCCCGCGTGGGCCCCAGACCGCCCGTGGTGATCACGAACCCCGAGCGGGCCAGGGCTTCGGCTACGGCGGCGCGGATCGCGTCGGGCCGGTCGGCGACGGTGGTGTGGCGTGTGATCTCCGCGCCCGCCGCGGCGAGCGCCCGGCCCAGCTCCGCGGCGTTCGTATCCACGGTGTGGCCGAGCAGCAGCTCGGTGCCGATGGTGACGACTTCGAGCTTCACCCGCCCTTGAGCAGCGTGCGATAGCGATACAGGTACACGACCAGCGAGTACACGGTGAGCAGGATAGCGCCCCCCAGCGTCACGGCCACGACCGCGCCGTGAAACTTGTCCCAGAAGTTGCGAAACCACCCCGCCCACGGATGGGCGGCGAGTGCGTCCTTCCAGGCGAACCAGAACAGCGTCGCTCCGATGAACACGTTCTGGACCACCGCCTTGAGCTTCCCCGCCCCCATCGCCGGGATCACCACGCCTCGCCGTTTCGCGAAGAAGCGGAATGCCGTGATGAGGAGCTCGCGCCCGACGAGGAGCAGCGCCACCCACACGGGCAAGCTGCCCCACCACGGTATCCGGTAGTCGACCAGAATCGTGGGGTGCCGCGTGAGCCAGAAGATCGGGATGAGCGTGGCGAACAGGAGCAGCTTGTCGGCGATCGGGTCGAGCAGCTGCCCGAGCTCGCTCACCTGATTGCGCCGCCGCGCCAGGTAACCATCCACGACGTCCGAGGCGCTGGCCGCGATGAAGATCAGGAACGCAATAACCTTGGGCCAGTACCCCTGAATGAAGGGGAGCAGGGCGAGGACCGGCGTGAGGCAGATACGTGCCAGTGTGAGGATATTGGGGAGGGTCCAGCTCATGCGGCCGCCTAGCTCAGCGTCTTCAAGACCAGCTTGCTCACCGTCTTCAATGTGTCGAACACGCCGTCACCGCGGACCGCCACGGCCTCGAGGTACGGCGCGCGGCCGACCCACTGATTGTCCACGCGCTCGATCAGGTTCTCGCCCGCGTGCGACGGATCGGGGGTGACCTTCTGCTGCGCCCCGTCTTCGATGGGCCACCCCGGGTTCAAGGAAGCCTGGAGATCGCGGATCGGCGCGGCGTTCGGCAGGTCGCGCTTGTTGTACTGGACGATGAACGGAATCTTGGTCAGGTCGTAACCGTACTCCGACATGTTGTCGTACAGGTTCTGCATCGACTCGACGTTCGCCTCCATGCGCTCGATCTGGCTGTCGGCCACGAACACGATGCCATCCACGCCCTTGAGAATCAGCTTGCGGCTCGCGTTGTAGTATACCTGACCCGGCACCGTGTAGAGATGGAACCGGGTCTTGAAGCCCCGGATGGTTCCCAGGTCCACCGGCAGGAAGTCGAAGAACAGCGTGCGCTCGGTCTCTGTGGCGAGCGAGATCATCTTGCCGCGCGCGTTGGGCGACACCTTACCGTAAATGTGCTCGAGGTTGGTCGTCTTGCCGCCCAGGCCCGGGCCGTAGTACACGAGCTTGCAGTTGATCTCGCGGGACGCGTAATTGATCATCGACATGGGACGCGCGTCCTCTTAGCCGAAGAGTTTGTCAATTTCGTCTTCCGCCCCCTCGAGCAGGCCCTTTTCGGGCGCCGCCGGGCCCGCACCCACCCGATTGAACATCTCCTCGAACACCTTGTTCAACTTCTCCACCGCGCCTTTCCCCTTGAGCTTCACGAGGCCCAGGGTGGTGCGCTGGTCGAACAGCACGACGAGGATCACCCGCTTGGCCACGTCGGCGAGGAACATCGACTCCTTCTCGCCCTGATGCACCAGCGAGGCGAACTCGTGCTCGCCGATCATTTTGGCGAGCTGGTCGTTGGCACTGAAGTCGGCGGCGGTGAGCGAAGCGAAGGCGGTGGCGTCGAACTGGGGGGGGTCGCCGACGGTCGCCACCAGCTGTCCGGTGCGGTCGACGAGCAGCGCGCAGCGGGCGTTCGAGTCCCGAAGGAACGCCTGCAAGTGCTGCTGAATCTGCTTGAAGTCGTTCTCCGAGAACGACCAGCTCGCCGCACCCGCCATTACGTCCCCTCGGGTCTGTCGGACTCCGCCATGTCCCGCCGAGCCAGCAGCGCTTGCGCGATGGTCACGCCATCGGCGTACTCGAGATCCCCGCCCACGGGGAGGCCCCGCGCGATGCGGGTCACCCGCACTCCCGTCGGCTTGAGCAGCTGTTGCAGGTAGGTGGCCGTGACCTCGCCCTCCATCGACGGGTTCGTGGCGATGATCACTTCCCGCAACCCCGCTCCCCCCCCGTTCGCCACCCGCTCCATCAAACGGTCGACGTGTAGCGCCTCGGGACCCACGCCCTCGAGCGGGGAGATCCGTCCCCCCAGCACGTGGTAGCGGCCCCGGAACCGCCCAGCGCGCTCGATGGCCGTCACGTCCGAGGATTCCTCGACCACGCACAGCAGACTCGCATCGCGCCGCGGGTCCCGGCAGATCGCGCACGGTTCCTCATCGGTGAGCGTGCCGCACTCGCCGCAGGCGGTCACCCGCGCGCGGACCGTGCGGATCGCCTCAGCCAGGCGCGTGGCGGTCTCCGCCGGCTGCTTCAACAGGTAAAACGTGAGCCGTTGCGCCGTCTTCCGTCCGATCCCGGGGAGCTTCGCCAGCTCCGTCACGAGATCTTCGATAGCCGACACGGCGGATTATAGCGGCAGCTGAAACGGGAACGGCAGGCCTGAGGCGAGCTTCTTCACCTCCGCCTGGTACAGCTCGGCGGCGCGCTGCTGCGCCTGCGACACCGCAGCGAGCACGAGATCCTCCAGCATTTCCACATCCCCCTGGGCGATCGCCTGGGGGTCGATCTTGATGGCGCGGATCTGGCCCCGCCCATCGGCCGTGGCGGCGACAATCCCGCCACCCGCCGTACAGGTCACCGTCTGCTGGGCCAGCTGAGACTGGATCTCCGACAACCGGAACTGCATCTGCTGCCCCAACTGGAGCAGGTTGGATAAATCCGCCATACGTCTAAAGTTACCCCTCGCCGAAACAGGTGGCAAGCTTATTCCAATAACTCCAAATCTAACGCGTCCACGGCGGCGTTGAGGCTGGGATCCTGCGCCCGCAGCGTCTTGAGCCGCTCGGCCCGCGCCCCCTCCTCGGTCAGCCGGCCAGGCCGCGGAGTGGACCGCTCCCCGCTCCCCGCTCCCTCGAGTTTGATGCGGACGGGCTTCGTGAGGTACCGCCCCACGAGATGCGCCAGTGCATCCCGCTGCCGCTCGAGCCCCTCGGCGTGCACCGCATTCGTGTCGAGCAGCCGGATCGTGACCGCTCCGGCATCCACGCCGGCGACCTCGGTGACCTGAAGCAGCGCGCCCAGCATCGGGCTCTTCGCACGGGCGTCCTCGATCACGCGAGGCCAGAGACCCCGCAGGCGTTCCGTGGTCAGGGGACCGCGCTCCGGGGGAACGGCCGGTGATACTGCCGGTGATGCGGCCGGGGAAGGGGGAATCGGAGAACGCGTGGGCGGTGCGGCGTCGCGGAGCACAGGCATGCCGCCAGTTCCCGCCCCTTCCCCCTTCCCCGGCCGTTCCACGGGCTTCGCCACCGGCTCCTTCCCGAGCGCTCGGATGACCGCTTCGAGTTCGACGGTCCGACTCATCATCGCCCAACGCAGCAGCAGCAGCTCGACGGCGAGGCGCGCGTTGCCGCTGGAGCGGAGCTGGGGCTCGAGCTCGGTGAGGACAGAGAGCAATCGCACCACATCGGGAGCAGGGAGCAGGGACCGGTGTTTCTCGATGAGCGCCTTCATCACGTCGGTGAGGCCTTCGGGCTCGCCCCCCAAGCCAGCCAGCAGCACGGCGCGCACGATCTCCCCCGCCCCGGCCACGAATTCCCCGAGATCGGCGCCCGCGTCCACCAGCCGCTCCACGAGCGGAAACACCGCTTTCGGATCGCGCTCCGACACGAGCCGCAGCAGCTCGCCATATACGTCGTCCGAGATCAAGCCGAGCACCTCGCGCACGCGGGCGGCCGTCACGGGCCCCTCGCCGAACGACACGACCTGGTCGAGGATCGAGAGCCCGTCGCGCATGCCGCCGTCCGCGCTCTTGGCGATCAGGTGCAGCGCCTCGTCGTCCGCGGAGAGCCCCTCGGCGCTGACCACGTGCCGCAGGCGATCGACGATCGCGTGGGGTCCGATACGTCGGAAATCGAAACGCTGCAGGCGTGAGAGAATCGGAGCGGCGGTCTGCGCGATCTTCTGCGGCTCGGTCGTGGCGAACACGAACACGACGCGTGGGGGCGGCTCCTCGAGGATCTTGAGGAGCGCATTCCACGCCTCGCGCGTCAGCATGTGCGCTTCGTCCACGATGTAGACCTTGTGACGGCCCTCGCCGGAGGCGGCGTACATGGCACGCTCACGCAGGTCGCGGGCGTCGTCCACGCCCCGGTTCGAGGCGGCATCGAGCTCGACGACGTCGAGGTTCACCGCGCCAGTCCAGACCCGGGTGCAGGAATCGCACTCCCCGCACGGCTCACCCGCCGTCCCCGAACCGCGGCGCTCGCAATTGAGCGCCATGGCGAGGATACGCGCCGCCGTGGTCTTGCCGACGCCACGCGGACCCGCGAACAGGTACCCGTGCGCCACCCGGCCCCCGGCCACCGCCCCGCGTAGGGCGGCGGCGATGTGCTCCTGCACGATCAGATCGGCGAACTGTTTGGGGCGGTACTTTCGGGCGAGTGCGATCATCGGATGAAATCTACTTCAAATGTCGAATGTAGAATGTCGAATATTCAATTTCGAAGTTCTGCATTCGACATTGGACATTTGTATTTGTAGTTGAAATGCCCCAGGCACCCCGCAGCGACGCCCGACATCGCTTAGCGCTGCTCCCTGCGAGGGCCTGACGCGGTTCACGAGTGGACGACCTGCGGACCTGGGGCGCCGAAAGTTAGCATGCCGGCTCCCTGTTCTCTACGGGCGGCGCACCACGCCGCCCCGCTACGGCCGCGGGCATCCCGATTGCTCGAACCGACGCTCCACCGAATCCACGCCCGCGTACAGCGTCTGGTCGCGGGCGACGTGGGCGGCATCGAGGACGCCGGCATTGCGACGCGCCGTGTTGTACGTGATCCAATGGCTCTCGACCGCGGCCAGGCCGCGTGCCAACCCGGCGCACGGTACCTGGCCACGGACGAATTGGGTGGCCTGCCCGGCGAAGGCCCGCACGACCTGAGTCAGCGAGTCACCGGCCACGTCGAGTCGTGCGCGCGGCGCTGGTGGCGACGGCGCGGGTGGCGACGCTGTTCGTTGTGACGGAGCGGTACCCGGCGGCGCGGCCGCGGTCGCGGGCTGCGTGACCGGGCGGGAAGGCGATTGCGCCCGAGGCTGCGCCGGAGCGGGAGTCGGTGGCGCCCGCCGGAGTTTGGCTTTGAGCACGGACAGCTTCGCGCCGATGGCGGACACCTTCCCACCAACGGTGGATTTGATCGCCGACCACTTGCCGGCGATCGTGGACCATTCGGGGACTGGCAGCACCGGCTGGTACCACCAGTAGGCCCCCGCACCGCCGGCGGCAATCAGCAGTACGAACAACGTCACCCACAGTCCTTTTCGACGCTTCCCCCGGCGGCGCGGTCGTGGGACCGGCTGCAACAACTCCTCTGACGCATCGGGCTCCCCGGCTTGCTCTCGCTCCTCGAACTCGTCGGGCCATATGGGCGCGGCCGCGCCCCCTTCGTCCATCGCCACGGGGTCGACGGCGTCCGCCTCTGCCTCCGGTTCGGGCTCGGGCGGGAGGGGGGGCGCGGCACGCGGCGGTGGCGTGTGCCGACGAGGAGGCGGAGGGGGCCTGGGTGGCGGGGGCGGCGGCATGTCTTCGGCCGCGGTGAGGAACTTGAGCTCGTGTCGATCGTCCGCCCGGCTGGCCGGCGGGGCCGGCGGAGGCGGGGGGGGCAGGGGGGGCGGGGGGGGCGGTGGGGGCGGGGGGGGCGGCTGCGGCTTCGCAGCCGCGGGCGTGAACTTCGGCTCTGACGGCGGCTTCGCCGCGGGTGTCCGAAGGGTAGCGGCCGCCGACGGAGTCACCGGGTTGTAGGCGCGGTGGTTCTTCCACGTGACGAACGAGCGCTTCTTCCCGTCCGGACGGATCGAATCCGGGCCGAGCAGCTCGTAAAACGCCAGTGGGGTGGAGGTCCACGCCTCGTCCGGGCCGGCGCGGAAGAATCCGGCCGCGGGCTCCTCCGGATCGGTCCCGAGCAGCAACGCCACCTGCCACGGCTCGCCGAAGTATTGCTCGTGCGTCTCGACGTCGTGCTCGGTGAGGCTGAGCGGGAGCGGCGGGTGCGTGTGGTACCACCCGATCAGGTGCGCATGCTGTGTCTCGAGCTGCTCCTGGACGCGATCCCACAGCCGGGTGATGACGTCGCGCGTGCGGTCGCCGTAGATCGCCTGGTTGAGTCGCAGGGCGGCATCGATCACCAGATAGGAGACGTTCGTCTCCGGGCACTCGCACAGGTCGCCGAACAGGAAGCCCAGAACGCCCTGGCCCGGTCGCGCCGGCGCCGCCACGTGCTCGTGGATCGCCGTCAACGCGGACTGCGCCAGGAAGACGGGAAAGGGGAGGTGGCCCGGTCGCTGGCCCCCCCCGTCCTCACCGGCGGGGCTCCACAGGATCGACCGGGCGACGGGGATCGGCTGACGCAGCGGACCGGCGGTGCTCATCGATCCAAGATAAGAAAGACGCGGGAGGTTGTGGAGGTTGGTGGAGGATGGTGGAGGTCAAATCGTAGCTCACCTCCACCATCCTCCACCGACTTCCACCATCCTCGACAACCTCGCCTCATCCCAGCTGCACCCGCTGCGAGCGCCGCATCCGGACCAGATCGTACATCTCGGCTACTTCGCCGCCCAGGAGGAACAGGTAGGCCGTGTAATAGACCCACAACAGGAACAGGAACAGGGCGACGATGTTCGCGTCGGAGGCCACGCGGTCGAGCGTGGCGAACCGGGTCACGTAGAGCGCGTACAGCCGCTTCGCCACCTCGAAGCCGAGCGAGCAGAAGACGGCCGCGACGAGCGCGGTGCGCCATACGATGCGCCGGCTGGGGAGAAACTTGAAAATGATGAAGAACAGCGCGACGCCCAGCGCAAAGGAGATCATCTCGAGACTGAAACGCCACAACCAGTCGATCGCGAAGCTGCGGCTCACGCTGCCCGCGTTGCGCGCTTCCCAGGTGGCCACCAGGGCGCTGAGCACCAGCAGCGCGCCGGTCCCCAGCACCATGGCGAGATCGAGCAGCTTCGCAACGGGCCACGAACGCCGCTCGTCGGTGTCGAACACTTCGTTGAGTGCGGCGCGCAGGCCGCCGAACAGGCGCGTCGAGAACCACAGGAACAGCGGCAGGCCCACGGCGGTCAACCGGACGCGCTGGCGCACCACGCTCGCGAGCGCGCTCTCCACCAGCGTGAAGGCCCTGTCGGGCGCCTCGCTCGCGGTGGACGGGAGCAGCCGGGCGAGCAGCTCGTGCAACTCGACCTGCTGCGTCGTGATCTGATGCTGGACGAGGTATCCGACCGTGGCGAGCAGCATGGCGACGAAGGGGATGATGGTCAGCAGCAGATCGAACGACAGCGCGCTCGCGAGGAAGGGAATGTTGTCTTCGAACGCCGCCTCAAAGGTCCGCCGGGCAATGCCGGTCACCGACTGATGCCAGCCGCGCTCGGCCTTCACGCGACGGGCTCGTCCTCCTCTTCCTCAGACATCGCACTCTTGCCCCCGCGGCGACGGCGCTTCGCCTCGGTCAGCCGTCGCTCGATTGCGACGCGGGCGGTGGGCGCCTCTTCTTCTTCGTCCTCCGCGGTGTCGAGCAGCTCGCCCAGCTCGCCCGCCTTCTCGGCCGCGAGGTCGCGTAATCCGCGCAGCTTGCGCGACAGCTTGGTGCGGGACGCCTCGCCCGGCTCGGGCGCGAACAGGAAGCCGAGCACCGCCCCCAGACCCAAGCCCAGCAGAAACGGCCCGAACCCCGCGCCCCGCTCGCTCACTCGCCGGCCTCTAGATCGTCCGGCGCGGCTACCGCTACCGGACGTGGCTGCGCGTGCGATTGCAGCGGCGGTTTGACGAAGCGGTCGGTGATCGCGCGTGTGCCCGTGACACGGAGCTGCTCGAACAGGAACGCGAAGTTTTTCTCGAGGTCGGCCGCGATCGCGCCGCGGACGTCGGCGGGCAGATCCCACATGCGCCGCTTGAACGGCCCGATCGCCTTCTTGCGGCTCTTGTAGTAGAACTGCTCCTCGGTGTCCCCCTTCTTCCACTCGTCCTTGCACTCCGCTTGCACCCACTGCTGGAGCTCGCGCCGCAGGTCGGCCGGCAGCTTCGGGTGGTCGAACACGATGTTCTGGAAATTGGTCGCCAGGTGGATCTCGATCGCCTCGCACTTGGGGAAGCTGCCGAACGCCTCGGCCGGCAACGTCGAAGCCCCGTGCTGCACCGCGCCGCCCAGGCCGTACTTGCTGCGGGCGTCGGCGGACAGGGCCTTGAGGGCGTCGAGGTCCAGCTGCACCTTGGCGATCGAGCCGTCGGGGAGCACGACACCGCCGTGGCTCGTGCCGGTCTGTACGGAGATCTTGCTGATGCCCGTGTAGGGCCCCCCCTCCAGGCGCGCGAGCGCGCGGACATAGCCGTCCATGAAGGCCTTGAGCTCATGCACGTCGGAGTTCTTGCCGCCCACCTCGCCGATCTCCGCGCCCACGGACACGGTCACGCCCTCGGGCTCCCGGTCCCGGATGAATTTGGTCAGGTCGGCGGCCCGCTCGTAATTGACGCGCTGCTGGGCGTCGAGCGTCGGTTGGGAGAGATCGACCAGCGTGGACGTGTCGACGTCGATGTTGTAGAAGCCGGCGTGCAGCTCCTCTTCGATCAGGGTCCGTATCGCCTGCAGCTCGGTCTCGGCGTCGACGGCGTACTTCTTGGCGTTCACCTGGACGTGGTCGCCCTGGATGAACAGCGGCCCCGTGAAGCCCTCGCGCAGCGCCGCGGCGGTCATCACGGCGACGTACTCGGCGGGGCGCTGCTCGGTGTAGCCGATCTCGGAGCGAGCGATCTCGCAGATGAGGGCACCCACGTCGAGTCGCTTCGCGGCCCGGAACACGGCGCGCGCGGAGTCATAGGAGAGGACGCGGATGTTCATCGCGGGAGTCGTGAACGGCGGCACTTGGCCGCGACCCCGCGCCAGATAGAGCTCGTGGATCGACGCGGGCCGCACCCCCGCCTGCTGCCCGATCTCCCAGATCAGCCAGCGCGCCTGCTCCCGCTCGTCCGGCGCGCCGAACACCGCCTGGCGCGCCAGCTCGTCCATGGCGGCGCTGTGGCGCGCCGCCGGGCTCTGGAACCGTCGCAGCGTCGCTGCGGGTGTGTTCGCCATCGCTTGCGATCCCTCCTCGCGACGAATCTAGACCGCGCCTACCTCGATGACCAGCCCGTCGTAGGCGGGCGCGACGCCCGCCGGCAGACTCGCCGCGAGCTCCGCATGCGGCGTCGCGTGGGTGAGGTGCGTGAGGAAGGTCCGGCGCGCACCGATTTGCTGCGCCGCCGCGACGGCCTCCGGGATCGAGAGATGCAGCGGGTGCGGGCGCGGCAGCAGGGCGTTCAACACCAGCACCTCGAGCCCCGCCAGCTTGGCGAGCGCCGCCTCGGGAATGGCCTTCGCGTCGGTGAGGTAGGCAATCGGGCCCACGCGGTAGCCCAGCACCGAGCGGTCGCCGTGCGGCAGCACCAGGGCGCGGACCGACATCCCTGCGATCTCGGCTTCCTGGTCAGGCTCGAGCGGCCGCGCGACGAGCTCCGGTTTGCTCGTCCCCGGCTGGGCGGGTGCGCCGTCGAAGATGTACGCGAAACGGCGCTCCAGCTCGGCGAGCGTGCCGGTCGCGCCGTACACGTCGAGCGGAGCCCGCTGGCGCGCGGAGAAGGCGCGCAGATCGTCGATACCGTGCACGTGGTCGGCGTGAGCATGCGTGAACAGCACGGCATCGACGGATCCGACGCCCGCCGTCACGAGCTGCAGCCGGAGCTCGGGTGGGGTGTCGATGAGGAGGCGCCGGCCGCCGGACTCGATCAACGCCGCCGTGCGGGTGCGCCGGTCGCGCGGGTCGGACGACGTGCACGTGCGGCAGCCACACCCGATCTGCGGCACGCCGTAGGACGTCCCCGTGCCGAGGAACACCAGCTTCACGTCACACGACCTCGACCTTGAGCAGGTTGGTGGTCCCGGAAACCTCCCAGGGCAAGCCTGCCGTCATCACGATGCGGTCGCCGGCGCGCGCGTACCCGCGCTTCAGGATCAGATCGCGCACCACGGCGAGCATCGCGTCGTACCCCGGCACGCGATCCACCAGGACCGGCGTCACCCCCCACACCAGCGCGAGCTGGCGGTAGGTCGTGGGCTGGGTGGTCACGGCGAGGATCGGCACCGGCGTGCGGAGCGCCGCGACTTTGCGGGAGGTGAACCCGCCCGACGTGAGCGTCACGATGAGCGGTGTCTTGAGCATCCGCGCCACCGCGCTGGTGCCGATGGCGATCGCGTCTTCGACCGAGACCGTTTCGCCGGGGGTGAGCCGGCGCTCGTCGCGGGCCCCCACGCCCATGGCCGGCCCCTGCCGCTCCGTCTCCCGGATGATGCGGTCCATCGCCCGCACCGCCTCGAAGGGGTACTCCCCCACCGCGGTTTCGGCCGACAGCATGACGGCGTCCGTCCCGTCGAGGATGGCGTTGGCCACGTCGGACGCTTCGGCGCGGGTCGGCCGCGGGTGGTGCACCATCGACTCGAGCATCTGGGTGGCGGTGATCACGGGCTTGCCGTAGCGATTGGCTTCGCGGATCAGGCGCTTCTGGACCGCCGGCACCTCCTCGAACGGGAGCTCCACGCCCAGGTCGCCGCGTGCGACCATCACCGCGTCACACGCCTCGAGGATCCGCCCCAGGTCCTCGAGCGCGGTCGCTTTCTCGATCTTCGCCACCAGCTTCACGTCGGGCGGGACGAGCGCGCGCAGCTCGCCCAGGTCCTCCGCCCGCCGCACGAAGGACAGGCCCAGATAGTCGGCGCCGGCCGCCGCCGCGTGCTCCGCGTCCTCGCGATCCTTTTCCGTCAAAGCGGGGGCGGATACGTGTAGCCCCGGGAGGTTCATCCCCTTGTGCGACGTGAGAGTCCCCCCGTCCACGACCCGGCCTTCCACCCGGGGGACGACGATCCGCGTCACCTCGAGCGACAAGAGGCCGTCGTCGAGCAGGATGCGGGCGCCCGGCCGGACGTCGGTGGCGAGATCGGCGTAGGTCGTCGGTAACTCATCGTCGCGCGCCACGTCCTCCGGCGCGAACACGACGGTCTCGCCGGCACGCAGGACACGCGGAGCGGCGAGCTTGCCCACCCGGATGCGCGGCCCCTGCAGGTCCACGAGCACCGCCACCGCGACATCGGCGGCGGCGGCCGCCTCCCGCACCGCGGCGATCCACGTGGCGCGCTGCTCCGGGGTCCCGTGGGACGAGTTCACGCGAATGACGTTCGCGCCGGCGCCGATCAGCTCGGCGATGCCCTCGGGCGTCCCCGTGGCGGGACCGAGCGTGGCGACGATCTTAGTGCGGCGGATCAGAGTCGTTCTCTCCTTCCCTCTCGCTCATCACTTTTCAACATTCCTGGCGCATGGTCCAGCTGTGGAAAACTCAACTACTGGGGCCCTCGGACACGTGGCCAGAAGGCGGACGATGAGATCCTCGAGGCGGACGAGTTAAGTGAATATCGAGCGGTCGAATAGGCGACGCACCTCAAGTGATCTCTCGCCCGATCGAGCGGCCACGGCGGTGGGCCAGCGTCATGCATAAAGATACGCACACGTGTAAACCGGCTAGTGGACGACGCCGATTTGCTTCTCTTCGAGCCGCTGCTTGAACTCCTCGAGCAGGTGAACCGCCCGGGCGATGCTCGAGGCGGGCAGCCCCTCGATGGCGCGGGCCGCGAGACGGCGCTCGAGCTGGCCGGCGCGCAGCAATACCTCCAGCCCACGGCGCGTGAGGGTCACGCGCACTCCGCGGTCGTCCTCCGGGTCCGGCGTGGTCTCCACCAGCCCCTTGGTCTCAAGTCGCTGGATGAAGGTCGTCGCGGCCGCGCGGGACACGCGCAGCTGGGTGGCAATCTCCTTGGGGCGGGCCCCATCCGGCCCACCCAGGTCGACGGCCACCAGGGCGGCCTGGGCGCGGTGCGACAGGCCGTACGCGCGGAACGCCCGGTCGCCGGCGCGCTCCGCGGCCGTCTTGGCGGCCACGATCGCATCGGTCAGCTGCAAGGCCAGCTCGGAACGGTCGGTCATCGGTCGTCCGTTATCCGTTATCCGTTATCCGTTATCCGTCGAGCCTTGCATTTAATTAACATGTTGATAGTTAATATACTAAATACATTCCACCCCGCAAGATCTGGTCTTGCGAACCACGGATGACGGACAACGGATGACGTTCTAGCACGTTTCGCTCCAATCCACCGGCGAGGTCGCGCCACAGCGGACGCACTTCAGGCGGTCGGGCTTGCCGGCGTAGTCCTGCCGATAATGGCACAGGGGACACACCGCGTAGGTGGTGACGACATCGCTCCCCCGCCCTCCCAGGGTTGGTCGGAGCACCCCGGTGCGGGCCACGACGCTCCAATGGTCTGGGACCTCGGTCCGAATCGTCACGTCGCCGCGGGGCAGCCGCACCCGCTGCTGTCGCACCTCAACGACCACGTGGCCGTCCGCCGACTCCTCGACGATCGGGTACCAGGCGCCGCGGCGGAGGACGTCCGCCACGTTGTCCGCACAGCGGGCCCAACCGAGCGTGACGCGCATGGGAGATGACGACCCACATGATACTAGGTTTTGATAGATTCCGTTATGCGCGATCTCGGCCGCATCGTCCGCCTGCAGATCCAACGCGCCTCGCTCAAGACCGGTGAGAAACCGACGCGCGTGTACGATCCCACGCCCCTCCTCGCCGTGGACCGCCTGGCGCTGGGACCGGACGGGGCGCTGGGTGAGGGGTCCGACGGATCGTGGCTGGTGGATGTGCACCACCGCGCGCATCCGCGCACCAAGAACGAGGACGGCGCGCATGGCGTGTCGCTGGGGTTCACGTCCCACTACGCGCTGATGCGCGACCGCTTCGGGGAGCGGATCACGCTCGGCTGTGCCGGCGAGAACATCATCGTCGAGACGGAGCGTCGGATGGTGTTCGCGGACCTGGAGCACGGGGTGGCGTTGCTCGCACCCGACGGTCGTGAGCTCGCCCGGCTAGAGGTGCTGCAGGTCGCGGAACCGTGTCGGCCATTCAGCGGCTGGGCGCTGGGGGGCGTGGTCGAAGCCCGAGTCCTGAAGGAGACGCTGCAGTTTTTGGAGGGCGGAACGCGGGGGTACTACTGCACGGGCGTGGGTTCGGGAATCGTATCGGTGGGAGATCGGGTGGCGGCGATGTGACGGGGTTAGCTCATCTCATCCCACGCCAATGCGCCGGCCTTCTTGCACCGCTCGCAGATCAACTCCTTCACATCCGACTCGAACCCTTGGCGGTGGCGGCAAGCGGGACACACGGCGTACGTGAGGGGGAACAGGCGCCCCACGCGCTGAATTTCGCGCGGCTCGCACCGGACGACGCTCCAGCGCTCGGGGGGATGATAGCGGATCTCGAGGAAGCGCCGATCCACGGGTACGTTGCGCCGGTTCACGTCCAGCACCACGATGTGGCTCGACGAGATGCGCACTACGGGGTACCAGGCACCCCGACGCAGCAGATGGGCACCGGGCCTGCCGACCCGGGCCCAGCCCTTGGCCTGGAGCCGCGTCGGTGTCATTGGTCGAAACGGAATGCTCACCCAGTGAGAATAACACCATCGACGTGCGACCAGTCGTGACAGCCGTCACAGGCACGACCGTCGCGCGGAATGTGACGAGCGTCCCCGACGCGCGGTGAGGCGCGCCGCTCCCGCCCCTGCCCCTACCTCAGCCGCACTCCGAGAAACCACACACGTGGCACTTGGCGCAGCCCTCGATGAAGGCGAGCTGCGATCCGCAGTCGGGGCAGGCGCCAATGAAGTCCTGCGCGGTCCCGGCGCGCTCACCGGCGGTCCCCTCGGGTCCGGGGATGCCCGCCTGGACGGGAGCAGGAGCGGACGCCACCGCGCCGCCCAAGAGGTCCTGCTGGATGCCCTGCTTCTCCTGCATCCATTTCTCGATCGCGATCCCGATCGCGTCGGGAACCGAGAGCACTTTGTTCGGCCCGAGCCCGCCGACCCGGTCGGACGAGATGCCCCGCAGCTGGCGATACACCTCGCGCAGCGGGATGCCCGAGCGCAGCGCGAGTGAAATGAGTCGCCCGATCGCTTCGACATCGGCCATCAGCGCGCCGCCGGCCTTGCCGAGCGAGATGAACACTTCGAAGGGCTGGCCCTTGTCGTCCTCGGTGATGTTCACGTACATGGTCCCGAGCGGCGTCTCCACCCGCCGGGTCGCCCCCTTGAGCAGGTCGGGACGCGACCGCTTCGCCCGCCGCTGCAGGTTCTCCGCTTCGGCCTCATGCAGCTGGTCGCGGGTCCGCGCGAGCTCGGCCTCGAGCTCCGCGATCCGCCCCAGCGCCTCCGCCAGCGCGTCCTTACCCTGCCCCGCGGCCTGCTCCTGCACCTTTTTCGCCGTCGACCCGGTGGAGAGCACTTGCATCTCGCGCGCGCCGTCCCGGTATACCGTCACCCCTTTGCAGCCCAGCTTGTAGGCGTAGCGGTAGATCTTCTCGACGTACTCCTCGGTCGCGTCGTTCGAGAAGTTACAGGTCTTGGAGATCGCCGAGTCGGTGAACTCCTGGAACGCCGCCTGCATCTGAATGTGCCACTCCGGCGTCACGTCGTGCGCGGTGACGAACACGCGCTGCCTCGTCGCCGGCACCTGATCGAAGTGAATGTGTCCGGCTTCGGCGATCTGCTGCATCAGGGCGTCCGAGTACCATCCTTCCTGCTTCGCGATCGCCACGAAGTCTTCGTTCACATCGGGCATGATCACACCCGCCTGATTCCGCATGAACGCGACGGCGAACAGCGGCTCGATGCCCGACGAGCAGCCGGCGATGATCGAAATGGTGCCGGTGGGGGCGACGGTGGTGAGGTTGCAGTTGCGCAACCTCCGCATGGGGCGCACGCGCTCACCCTTGGGCCCGCGAGCACAGGCCGCATCGGGCCCCCAGATCGACCGCTCCCACTCGGGGAACACCCCGCGCTGCTCCGCGAGCTTCTCCGAGGCAGCCTTGGCCTCCTCGTCCACGAATTCCATCATGCGGCGACCCAGCGCCACACCCTCATCCGAGTCGTAGGCGATGCCGAGGCGCACGAGCAGGTCCGCCCAGCCCATGACGCCGAGGCCGATGCGCCGGATGCGCTTCGCGAGGTCATCGATATCGGTCAGCGGGTACTTGTTCGCGTCGATCACGTTATCGAGGAAATGCGTGCACAGGTGAACCGCCGTCCGCAGGCGATCCCAATCGACGTCGCCGTCCTTGACGAACAGTCCGACGTTGATCGAGCCGAGGTTGCAGACATCGTACGGAAGCAACGGCTGCTCCCCGCAGGGATTCGTCGCCTCGTAGCTGCCGAGCTGCGGCACGGGGTTGTAGTAGTTCGCCCGATCGATGAAGTAGACCCCCGGCTCCCCCGTCTTCCAGGCGCCGTGCACCACCTTCCGGAACACCTCGCGGGCGTCGAGCTGGCCGACGGCGGCTCCGGTGCGCGGGTGGATCAGGTCGTAGCTCGTCCCCTCCTCCACCGCCCGCATGAAGGCATCCGTCACCGCCACCGAGATGTTGAAGTTCGTCACCTGGGTCAGGTCGTCCTTGCAGGCGATGAACTCCAGGATGTCCGGGTGGTCGACCCGCAGGATGCCCATGTTGGCGCCGCGGCGCGTCCCGCCCTGCTTCACCACGTCGGTCGACGCATCGTACAACTTCATGAACGACACCGGACCAGAAGCCACGCCCATGGTGGAGCGCACCACATCGTTCTTGGGACGCAGGCGGGAGAACGAGAACCCGGTTCCCCCACCCGATTGGTGCACCAACGCCATGGCCCGCAGCGTGTCGTAGATGCCGCTCTGGCCGTTCGAGAGCGCGTCTTCCACCGGGAGCACGAAGCACGCCGACAGCTGACCGAGGGGCCGCCCGGCGTTCATGAGCGTGGGCGAATTCGGCATCCAGATCCGCGTGGCCATGAGCTCGAAGAACGTCTCCGCCAGGCCCTCCACGGCCTTGTCGGAGGCCCCGTAGCGTCGATCCGGCTCGGCGATGGTGCGCGCGACTCGCCAAAACAGGTCCTCGGCCCGCTCGGCAGGCTTCCCCTGGTCGTCCTTGACCAGGTAGCGGCGCTCGAGCACGGTGACGGCGTTGGGGCTCAGATCGAGTGTGCCGGTGCGACCGGAAGCAGTCATGCGGGCTCGTCCCTCGCGGAGGTGAGCTTGCTCACCAAACGTGTGGTATGTGTGAATTTACTGCGCGCAGACCAAAAAGGCGCGGAGGGGCAAGGTAGACCGATGCGCGCGCCCGGGCAACACCTCGAGAGAGCGCCACCCCACGGCACATCCAACAATTCACATCACAAACTTGTTCCAGCAATCGGGAACGTCCCGGCGCGGTGTCGCTTCGCCTCCGCCACATAGTGCTCCCAGGTGTCGCGGATGCGCTCCCGCAGGGCGTCGTCCACCGGGCGGGTCACCCGTGCCGGCACCCCGACCACCAGCGAGCCCGGGGGGATGCGGGCGCCTTCGGGCACGACCGCACCCGCGGCGACCACGCTGCCCGTCCCGATGTGGACACCGTTGAGCAACACGCTGCCCATGCCGATCAGGCAGTCGTCCTCGACGGTGCAGCCGTGCAGAATGGCGCGGTGCCCCACGCCGACCCGCGCGCCGATTCGCGCGGGCAGCCGTTCATCCACGTGCACGATCGTGCCGTCCTGGAGATTGGTGTTCTCACCCACCACGATCGCGGCCATGTCGCCGCGCAGCACCGCGTTGTACCACACGCTCGCGTGGGCGCCCAGCGTCACGTCCCCCAGAACGACTGCACCGGGAGCGATAAACGCCGTCGGATGAATGTCGATGTTTACTGCCTCACGGGCTGGAATGGCCACTGCACCCACGCATCCACCGGCTCGCCGTTCTTCTGGGCGGGGTTCCAGCGCAGGTTCTTGGCCATGTCCAAAGCTTCGTTGTTGAAGGTGTCCAGGTTCGAGGGTCCGAAGACGCGCGCCTCGAGGGTCGTGCCCTCCCGCGACACCAGGATGAGCAGGATGGCCTGGCGGGGGAAGATGGTCGCGTCCGCGGGCACCGGGATCCGCGTGGGAGACAGCGGCACCGGTCGCGTGTCGAAGCACAGGTGGTCTTGATTGTACGCGGGGCCGTATTGATCGCAGGGACCGGTTTTGCCGTCCTCGCGCGAAACCGCGAGGGGCTGCAGCTCCAGCCTCACGGTGGATGGTGCTCCGGGAAGGACGACCACCAGTCGGTCGTAGGGGGCGAACCCGCCGGCGCGTACGGCGAGGGTGTACGTACCGGGAGGCACGTCTTGCTGTGAGCCCCGGAACGGCATCCCGTTGAGCGTAACGCGGGCGCCCGCAGGCAGCCCTTGGAGCGTGAGGCGCCCGGGCGTGCCGGGTGGAACGGGGCGCGCGTGGGCTGTGTCCGGCGGGTTCCCCCCCGGGTGAGTGTCGGACGTCGGCGACGCGCCCGTGTCGGACAGCAAACGCTGGGCGAGGGTGTCCCCCGCAACGGCCGACGTGGAGTCCCCCGGCGCGGCGTGCGCGAAGAACAGCAGTCCCTTCTTGTAGGCATATAGTGCAGGGGCGCCCAGGCCGATCGCCACGACCACCACCCACAGGGCGATCCCCGCGGCGACCGAGCGCTTGTGATGCTCCTCGGCCCCGGGCATGCCGGACACCCGCGGCAGGGGTGTGGTGGGGGCGGAGGCCATCCGGACGCCCGCGAGCGAGGGGATGGCTTTCGTGGCGGCGGTCGCGAGCCCGACAGCGGCGAAACCGCCGCCCGCCTCCAGCGCCTGCACCAGATCGTCCGCGCTCTGAAACCGTTCGTCGGGGGACTTCGCCATCATCTTTTTGACGATCTCGAACGTGGTGCGTTGATCGTAGGTCTCGAGCGGTGGGGTGGGGATCTCCTCCATGATGTGCTTGTAGCCGATCGAGAACGAGTCCTCCCCGTCGAATGGCACACGGCCGATGAGGCTCTGATACGCGACGACGCCGAGTGAATAGATGTCGGAGCGGCCGTCGAGCGCCTGGGCGCGGGCCTGCTCCGGGCTCATGTAATGCGGCGTGCCGATGGACATGCCGGTGCCCGTCAGCTTGCCGCCCGAGGCCGCCTTCGCGATCCCGAAGTCGGTGACCACCGCCAGCCCGTGCTCGTCGAACATGATGTTGTCGGGCTTGATGTCGCGATGCACGATGCCGCTCTTGTGCGCGTACGCGAGGGCGCGCGCCACCTGTACCAGGATCTGCCGGATCTCGGCCGGGGGGAGCGTACTGCGCGCGGCCAGCACGGACGAGAGCGGCTTGCCGCGCAGAAACTTCATGACGAAATAGATCACCCGGCCGGACTTGCCGACGCGATAGATCGGAATGATGCTGGGGTGCTCGAGCTTGGCGGACGTGCGGGCTTCGCGCTGGAACCGCTCGACGAACTCCTTGTCGAACGCCAGGGAGAACGGCAGGACCTTGATCGCTACGTCGCGCTCCAGCTGCTTCTCGCGCGCCTTGAAGACGATGGCCATCCCGCCGCGGCCCAGCTCTTCAAGGATTTCGTACTCGTCCTTCAGCTGCTCGCGCACCAGATCCAGCTCGGTAACGTCGATCTGCTGGTCGCGCACGGCGGCGACTGGAGTCGTGTGCGACAGATCCAGTCCGCAGGAGCGGCAGAATTTGCTGGCGTCGTCGTTCTGGGTGCCGCAGCGGGAGCAGTACATCAAATCTCCGAAGGGTCGCGGAAACTTAGGGATTTGTCGGACGAAGTGTCAACTCGCGACAGTGCCCCGCGTGCTCAGAAGTCGGAGGCGAGTGCAGCGTACACTTGCGGCCGGCGCGCGGCGCCGGACGGCGGCGCCGCGAGCGGCTGCGCGACGCCGAGACGCACCGATAGAGGAAAGTCGTAGCTCAGCGTCACCCGGCCCGCGAGCTCGAGTCCGGTGGAGCGAAGTCGGGTGAGGCGCGGCGACGTGCCGGGCGCCCACGCGTCACCGGCCTCGGCGAACAGGTTGAGCCACACCCTGTCGATGCCGACGGGGAGATGCCCGACGGCACGGCCCACGAGCGCGAGCGGCAACCGGTACTCGACGCTGCCCGCCGCCGCGCGCTCGCCGCGCAGCTCGCCCGACGCATACCCGCGAAGGGGAAACGCGCGCGTCGCGCTCAGCGTCGGCGCGAAGAAGACATTCACGCCCTGTGGCGCCACGCCGCCTACGCGAAACAGCGTGCCGAGCGGACCGTTGGTGCCGCCGACGAGGAGCCGCAGCGCCAGCACGTGGTGGGCGAAGCCGCCCAGACCGGGTACGCGGGCGTAGAGCGCCAACCGGGAGCGCAGCTCATTCGACCAGCGACTGGTACCCGGCTCCTCCCGCCGTCGGTAAGTCGCGGACCACGCAAACCCGTCCTCGGGTGAGATCGAAAGTGCGCCGTTCACCAACCGCGTCAGCGTGAGCGTCACCGAGCCGCCGACGAGACTTTGTGCGTCACACCCCGGGCAGACGGCGGCGAGGGCGGTGTCGGGGATCGTGACGTAGTCGAAGCGCTCGAGCTCCGCCGCGAGGCGCACGCTCGCCAGACTGCGCCAGCGGCGCGTCACGAACGACGCGCCGAGCGCCGCATAGCGGTCGAGCTCCGAGAGCGTGACATTCGGCGCGCTCGGCGGCGATCCCAGGTCCGCCCATGACGTCCAGGCCGAAAAGTCGAGCGTCGGGTTGCCCAACACGGAGGAAATCAGCGCGAAGTCGCCCGAGGCGCGAAACGGCTGCGGGGAGACGAGCAGGTCCGCGGCGTACGCGAAGCGGCCCAGGGCGTCCGTGCCCGCCGTAAGAGGGCCGCCGAACCGCCCCGTCGGTCCCGCGTCGTCGAACACCGGGATCCAGAAGTGTGGGCGCAGCGATGGCCACATGGTGTAGCCGGTCTCGGAGATCGGCACGGCCGGCGCCGAGTCGAATGGCAGCGGCTTCGCGAACGTGACCGGCGCGGCGCCTTCGAGCGCGGACACGCGGCGCAGCTCCCAGCCGCGGGCCCGGAGTGCGGCGTACAGGAGCGTGCCGTCGGCGAGCGGCGCCGGGGCGCGGGCGCCGAGCGGCTCGTTCGTGAGCGGCTGCGCGCCGCCCTCCCCGCCCCCCCCGCCCCCCCCGGCCCCCCCCGAATCGCGCCAGCGGTACGCTTGCGGAACCCCGGTGGGGTCGGCGACGAACCAGAGCTCCCCACCGGACGTCCACACCACATCGGCGATGCTGCCACCGGTCTCGAGCAGCACCGCGGCTTTATCGGGCGAATCCACCGGCCAGCGCACCAGGGCCCAATGACCGTCCACGTTCCGACTGCCAGCCACCCAGCGTCCATCGGGCGACGGCGTCACATCCTCCCACACTGCGCGGCGTGGCACAGCGGGCGCGGGCACCGTCGGGCGGCCCGAAGCGGGGCCGAGCACAATCGCAGCCAGCTGTCCGCCGCCCGCTCCGGGCGCGACCAGACGAGCGCCGTGCGTCATGCGCCGCCACGCCCGTCCCGGTACCCAGCGGTAGAGGTCGCTCCGGATCCGCCAGGGGCTCGTGAAGTCGAGCTGCGTGACCACGAGGGTATCGCCCAGCCAGTCGTAATCCACGCCCCCATTGACGCGGTGGGCGGCGAGCGGGCGTCCCGTTGCGGCGTCGAGCACGCGCAGCATGCTCGTCCCCTTCCCGTCGTCCCGCACGTACGCCACTCGCCGTCCATCCGGCGACACGCGCGGCACCGGCTCCGTGCGGAGCAGGCTGTCGAGCACGCGCGCTGCGGGCGGCGCCGCGCTCGCCCCGGCCAGGTCGGGCGCGGTCCCCCGCGGCCATTCGCGGGCGAGTGTGCGTCCGGGCGCTACGCGCGCAACCTGGCGCCCGACGCGGAACGGAATGAGCTGGGCCGACGTGGCCTCCGCGAACCGGGGCACCACCGAGTCGCCCACGGCGCCGGCGAGATAATGAAGGAAGCGGCTGCCATACGCGTACGGGACCAATCCATCCGCCCACCGGGTGAATAGCGTCGCGTTCCACGGCGACCTCGAGGCACCCGCCGCACGATCCGCTCCGAGCACCTGCGTATGGAAGCTCCCCCGCACCCGTCCCGCGTTCGTGAACTTCGACTCGTAGTACGTCGCGAGCCCTTCGGTCACCCAGCTCGGCTGATACTCGTTCGGGAACAGGCCCGGGGCGCGCCCGAACACACGCTGCAGCCTGTCCCACAGCCCGCGCGAGCGGTCGAGGTGAAACACGTGGGCCAGCTCGTGCGTGGTCACGAGCCGGAGCCAGCTGTCGAAGAACAAGAGCCCGTGGTCACCCGCGGGCGGCGCGGCGAAGATGGTGATCCGGTTGGTGGGCGCGACGGTGGTGAGACCGTTGGCGGCGTCGATGTCGTCCGCCAGGGTGATGTCCACTACGCCGCGGGGCGGGTGCAGCTCCGTGGCGAGCAACCCATAGGACCGCTCCGCCTCACGCGCCTCTACGAGGGCGGCGTCGCGGTAGGCGGGCCGGAAGTGGATGCGGAAATGGGGTGTGTGCAGGGTGCGCCAGGTGCCTGAGGGATCGACTTGAGCCTCGGCGCGGCTGGCGACTAGGAGCAGAAACAGAACGCGGAATGCGGAACGCGGAACGCGGAACGTAAGTGAAAGGTCGAGGCAGGGCGCCGACCCTCCCCGGCCGCTCCGCGTTCCGACTTCCGCGTTCCGCGTTCTCACGGCTCCAGCGCTCGGTCTCGCAGAAAGTTCTCAATCCCTCGCACTACCCCCCGCGCATACCGCCACTGTCCGTCCTCGCTGCCGAGCACCGCCTCCTGCTCGGGCAGCATGATGAACAGCCCTTCGGTGAGCGCCGCGGGCATCCAGGTAGGCCGTACCAGCGCGTAGTCGCCCCGGCCGATCCCGAGGTCGCGCACGCGGAACTCCGTCACGAGCGCGCGGTCCAGCTCGCGAGCCAGACGGGTGCTCCGCGGCTGGAAGTAGTACACGCTCGTGCCCGAGTTGGTGAACGGGTTCACGCCGTCCGGCAACGCATTGGCGTGGATGGACACGAGGACGTCGGCGTCGTGCAGCTCGGCGAAATGGGTGCGGGGGTACAGCTCGATCGGCATCGAGTCGGTGCGCGTGAGGAACACGACCGCGCCGGCCCGCTCGAGCAGCGTTTTCGCCTTGAGCGCCACGGCCAGCGTCGCCACCGGCTCCCACAATCCCGTCGGCCCCTTGGCGCCGAGCGGTGGGTGACCGGGGTCGAGCACCACGGTCCGGCCGCGGAGCGGGTGCTCGCGATCGATGACGGGAGGACGCCGCACCTCGAGCAGCAGGTCGCGACCGTCGAAGCGCGCGCGGTACCCCCACACGCGCCGCGCCAGCTCGAGCGAGATCGTCACCTCGTCCGCCGCCGGCTGCGCGTAGCTCATTCGCGTGACCAGCGGGTCGGTCCCGGCTGCCCCGCCGCCCTCGCCGTACTGCATCCAGTTGATGTCGGATGCGCCACCGTACAGGCGCACGGTGAGGCTCCGCTCCCGCTCCGTGATCTGGTAGGGGAGTCGCGCCGGCAGTGGCACTCGCAGCGTCACCGACCTCGGCCCGGAGGTGAGCCGCACCGAGCTCACGACGCCACCGGGCGGCGGCGTGCCCGGCGGCAGCCGTACCACGTCGGCCTCGCTTACCCACGCGACCGTGGCACGCGAAAGCTGGAGCCGTACTTGATCGTTCCAGCGGGCCGACTCAACCGCGACCGTCCCGGTGGGAAAAAACCAGTTGTAGGTCCCGTGAGGGACGGCACGCCCCGGCGTAAGGCTGTCGGTGGTGCCGGTGTGAGCGGTATCGTCGTCCAGGACGACGACCGTCGGGAAAGTCCTGTCCACCAGACTCACGTCGAGCGGCCAGCGCGCCAGGGCCGTGTCGGCGCCCACGGTGACCACGAGCGTGGCACATGCCGTCCGGCCGTCCACACACAGCGCCGCCGCCGGCAGCCAGCCCACGTAGCGTCCCGCAACGGGCACACGTCGGCGCGGCTCGCTGTCGATGACGAAGGCGCGGACGGCCGCGGGGAGCTCGGGTGCCAGCGCGTCGGGGACCAGCGGCACGCTCGAGCCCCACGGCAGCCGCAGGCGTACCGTCGCGCCGGGCGTGGCCTGCACGGTCAGAGGAATCCCCTCCTCGCGCGGCAGGGCGAGCGTCCCCGCCGGCGTGAAGCTGGTCGTGTCGATCCAGACGGTGCGTCCCGGCGGCGGGCGGAACTGCGGCGCGATGCGTGCGGTGTACACGAAGCGACTGGAGTCGGGCCCCCCTCCGGTTGCCGCAATCAGGAAGTGCGCGACGGTGTCGTCGGGCAGCGGCAACCAGGCGATCCACGCGCCGTTCGGAAGCACGGGCACCGACTGCCCGTTGATGCCCAGGTGCACCGGTCCGCCAGCCCCACCTCGCACCGAGCCCAACAGGAAGAGCGAGTCGTGGGACTGGATGATATCGGTGACGGCGGGATAGACCACCGTGATATGGAACGAGTCGCGCCCCGGCGCGGCGGGTGACGGCGCCGCGCCTCCGGCGACGGGCGCGGTACCGGTGCGCGCGACGGCGCATCCGGTCACGACGCTCACGAGGAACACGCCGAAGGGTCTCACAGGACGCGCAAGGTAGCATCGGCCCTTTCAGCCCGTCAATTTGCCGAATAGATTGGCAGACCATAACTTCTGCGCCCAGTGGAGCACTTCCGCCAGTGACCGCCTGCCCGTATTGCGGCCGGGCGAACGACCCCGGCGCGCAGTTCTGCATGGACTGCGGCAAACCCTTGGGCAAATTCACCGGACGCAAGACCGCCGAGGCATCACCAGGCGGTGGGGGGGGGAGTGGGGGGAAGTCAGCGGCGGGGGGCACGTCCCTGTCTGGCACGCGCGTCGTCGCGCGCACGGCGGTCACCCGCGAGCAGGGTGAATCGATCTCCTGCCCCTTCTGCGGCGGTCGGGCCAGGGGGCTGCAGCCGTTCTGCCCGCACTGCGGCCGCCGGCTCACGGCTCCCGGTTCCGGACCGAACTGCCCGCGCTGCGCCTCGCCCGTGGATCCGGGGATCAAGTTTTGTGCGACGTGCGGGGCGCCGCTGGTCGATCTCCAGGCTGCGCGTCGCGTCGGTCCCGGGCCCTCGCGGGCCGGAGCGGCGATCGTCCTGGTGCTGCTCGACGATCTGGGCAAGCCAGTGCAGCGCTTCGAGCGCAAGACACCCGACACGACCATCGGCCGTCTGGACGGCGATGTCCGTTTCCCCGAAGACGTGTTCCTCTCGCCGTTGCACGCGAAACTGTCGTGGGAGCAGAACGCCCTCGTCGTGCGCGACCTGGGCAGCCGCAACGGCACATGGGTGTTTCTCGAGGAGCCGTACCGTCTGCTCGACGGCGACCTGCTGCTGATCGGGTCTCAGGTGATCCGGTTTCGGCGCCTGGGGTATCCGGGGCCGCACCCCCCCGACGCCGACGCCACGAAGCGGATGGGCAGCCTCATCCCGAGCGCCGACATCGCGAGCCTCACCCAGCTGCGCTCCGACGGCAGCGTACGTGACGTGATCCAGCTCTCCCCCGGCCGCGACGTCACCATCGGCCGCGAGCAAGGTGAATGGGTATTCCCCTACGATCCGTCGATGAGCGCGCGCCATGCCCTGGTGCGCTCCGAAGACGCGGACTTCGTGGTGGTGGACGCCAACAGCCGCAACGGGATCGCGCTCGCGGCGCGCGGCGACATGGTGCTGCGCGATCAGTCGCGGATCCTGGTGGGCGACAAGCTGCTGCAGATCGAGATCGCGACGTGAAGATCTGCCCCGTCTGTACGACCGAGTACCGCGATGACGTGCGATTCTGCCCGAACGATGGGCAGACGCTGCGCTCGTCGGGACCGACGCACGATCTCGTGGGCCAAGTGCTGGCCGACCGCTATCACATAATGAAGAAACTGGGCGAGGGCGGCATGGGCCAGGTGTACCTCGCCGAGCACGTGAAGATGGGGCGCCGTAGTGCCATCAAGGTGATGAACCCTTCCATGGTGCACGATCCCGAAGCGGTGGCCCGCTTCAATCGCGAGGCGTCGAATGCCAGCCGCATCTCGGACGCTCACGTCTGCGCCATCTACGACTTCGGTGAGACGCCCGAAGGGCTCATCTACCTGGCGATGGAGTTCATCGAGGGCGAGCCGCTCACGGAGCTGGTCAGACGCGAGGGAGCGCTGTCCCTTGCCCGGGCCGCCGACATCGCCATCCAAGTGGCGGCCGCGCTCCAGGCGGCCCATGACCTCGGCATCGTGCACCGCGACCTGAAGCCCGACAATATCATGCTCACGCGCAGTCGCGACGGGGCGGACGCGGTGAAGGTCGTCGATTTCGGCCTTGCCAAGGCCGTGGGCGGCGAGGGGGGCGGCCAGAAGGTCACGAGGACCGGCCTGGTGGTCGGCACGCCCGAGTTCATGAGCCCCGAGCAGCTGTCGGGCGACAAGCTGGATGGCCGGAGCGACGTCTACTCGCTGGGCCTGGTGCTCTTCAACATGCTGACCGGGACCTTACCCTTCGCCGCCGATTCCGTGCAGGAGGCGATGATCAAGCGCCTCACCGACGAGCCGGCGGAGCTGATCGAGGTGCGGCCCGATCTGCACTTTCCTGCGGGGCTCCAGCAAGTACTCGACACCGCGCTGGCGCGGAGCCCGGTCGACCGCTATCAATCCGCCGCCAAGTTGGCCCATGACCTCGCCGCGGTAGCCGGCCTGTCCGGGGCAGCAGGGGGCGCGGCCCTGCCCGCTACGCTGACCGACGGCGACGACGAGACGGAGCTGATCGAGCCCGTGCGCGCCAGGAAGCGCTCACGCGTGCCGATCGTCGTCGGCGTGATCGTCGTGCTGGGCGCCGCCGGCGCGGTGGTCACCATCGGCCTCCCCGTCAAGCAGACCGGTGGCGTGCCGCCTGCCGACACGGCGCGACAGATCGCGCCCAGCCCGGCGCCGGTGGACACGGCCACCGGGGGGGCTGTGGTGCCGCCGCGACGCGGCCCGGTCGAGCGCTCGCGCGCACCCGCCACCGGGACGCGCATCGATGTAACCCGGGCACGGGACCTGCTGGACGATTTGTTGCTAAAGCTGTCGCCCCTGAATCAGGCGATGGTACGAGACTCCGCGAAGCATATCTTCGACCTCCACGACATCGCCCCTGAGGTCAAGGCGTACGCGGCGTACGTCGTCGGCCTCGCCACCACCCAGCCCCCGCAGAATGACCGCGCGGCGGGCTGCGAGTGGATACGGAAAGCCATGAATCTCGATAGCTCGCAACCGCGGTATCGCGACCTCTTCGCTCAGTGTCGGCGCTGAACATGTTCGGACGCTCGTCTGCCAAGCCGATCAAGGTCGAGGTCTTCGCGAAGACCGACCTGGGCCGGACGCGCGACCACAACGAAGACCGGTTCCTGGTCGCGGATCTGTCGCGCCGGGAGGCGTCGCTCCAACCTGCGGTGCGCGTCCACCAAATCGGTGAGCGGGGCTCGCTGTTCGTCGTCGCCGACGGCATGGGCGGCGCGGCCGCCGGCGAGCTCGCGAGCCAAATGGCGACCGAGACGATCTACCAGCAGATGGTGCGGGCGTGGGGGACCGAGCGGGAAGTAACGGCCCAGCGGTTCGCCTACCGTCTGAAGGAAGCCGTGGAGGTCGCGAACGAGCAAATACACGCGTATGCGGCGGCGCACCCCGAAGTCCGCGGGATGGGAACCACGACTACCGCCGTGGGCGTGCTGGCCGATCACTTCTTCCTGTCGCAGGTCGGCGACAGCCGCGCCTACCTGATCCGCAACGGGCAGGCGGTGCAGCTCACCAGGGACCAGTCGCTGATGCAGCGCCTGGTCGAAGCGGGCGAGCTGACCGAGGAGGAAGCGGCCCGGAGCGAGCGACGCAATATCATTCTCCAGGCGCTGGGGCCCGACGCTCGCGTCAAGGTCGATCTCACGCACCAGGAAGTCCGCAAGGGGGACATCTTGGTGTTGTGCTCAGACGGACTGACGGGCACGGTAAAAAAGGAAGAGATCGCCACCGTCGCGACCCGAGAGCGGGACCTGCTGGCGGCGTGCGACAAGCTGATCGCGCTCGCCAACGAGCGGGGCGGGCCGGACAACATCACCGTCGTGCTGGCACGCTTCGACGGCGAGGGGCTGCGCCCGCCCGAGCCGAACGGAGAGATCGGCCACCAGGTGTATCCACTCATCGACACCGAGACCAGCACGGAGCCGGTCCCGGTCTACCGCGGGAGCCCCGCGCCCGAGCCCGCGGCGCGGAACCGCCGACGCGTGATCGTGTTGCTCGTCATCGCGGCCGCCGCCCTGGCGCTCTACCTGGTCAACCGGACCCCGTGAGCGCCCAGTTCAAGTTCCTCTCCGGCGCGCGCGTCGGGCAGGTGGAGACCTTCCGCAAGGCGTACATCGGCCTCGGCCGACACCCGCTGTCCGACGTCCGCTGCGATGCCGAAGGCGACCTCGACGTGTCCTCCCGCCACGCCGGGATCGTGCGCCACGGCGCGAGCTTCGTGCTGCGAGACCTGGGCAGCACGAACGGCACGTTCGTCAACGGCGCGCGCATCTCCGGCGACGTCGTGCTGGCGGACGGCGACGTGATCGGTCTCGGGCGGAACGGGCCCGCGGTGGAGTTCCACATCCTGCCGGGCGAGGCGGCGGTCGACACCGTGCCGGACGCGGCGCGAGCGTCCGCGGAGCGGATGTCCTCCCCCCGCGAGCAGTACGCGGCGATGGCGGCGCCTGCCCGGCGCTCGAGCACCGCGGTGCGCATCGCCGCCGAGCTGGCGCACCTGCACCGCAGGACCAAAGTGCTGATCGGGTTGCTCGTCCTGGTGCTCGCAGGATTCGGGTTGCTGCAGTGGCAGAGTGCCCGCGACGCGCGCGAGGTCGCCCGGCTCCAGGCGCGGGCGGACAGCCTGGAGGCGGAGGGGCAACGGCTCCTCACGCGACTCCAAACCGAGCTGGCGAGCGTGCGGGACGCCCTGCGGCAATCGCAGACCGAAGTCGGGCGGCTGCGGGCCGAGCTTGCAACCGCGGGCTCGAGTCGCGACGCCGGGGCCGTCGCCCGGCTTCGCGCGGCGCTCGACGCCGCGGAGATACGGCAGCGCGGCCTCGCGGGCGCGGTCGCGATGGACTACCGCGCCATCTCGCTCAAGAATCAGGACGCGGTCGCCCTGCTCGTCGTTCAGTTCTCGGACAGCGAGATCTTCAGCGGCACGGCGTTCGCCGCCGACTCGCAAGGCACCCTGGTCACCAACCGGCACGTCCTGGTGGGCGATGACGGCAACCGGCAGCCCCGGCGTATCGCGATCAAGTTCTCGGGGAGCCGCCAATGGTTCGCCGGCCGACTGGTGGGCGTGGCGGACTCCGCGGACGTTGCCGTGGTGAAGGTGGAGATCCGCGGGGGCACTCCGCGCGTCGCCGGCTTCGCGGGCGAGGCGCGAGCGCTCGCGCGCGGCGACCCGGTGGCCATCATCGGCTACCCTCTGGGTGAGGATCTCCCGATGGAGCGCATCGGGGAGAACGGCGTGATCGCCGACCCCACGCTCACCGTCGGCACGGTCAGCAAGGCGCTCGCCAATGTGGTCCAGGTCGACGGATTCGGCGCACCGGGGTCGTCGGGGAGCCCGATCTTTGATCGCACTGGCCGCGTCGCGGCGGTGTTGTATGGCGGCAACCGCGAATCCCAGGGCAAGATCATCTACGCGGTTCCTGCGACGCAAATCGTGGCGTATCTCTCGACACTGAACAACCGGTAGACGGCCCGTGAGGTACCGGTAAGAAGCCGGGGAAGGGTACGGCTTCTCACCCTTCCCGGGCTTTTCACCGGCCTTTCACGGGCCGTTCACCGCATGTTGGCCATGACCCACCTTGCGGCGGCTCTTTGCATCAAAGGTTGCCCGTGCCAGCACAGGAGGATGGGCGCCCTGCCGGGGATCTGCGACGCAAGTCGCGGGTGCCCGAACAGCACGACGAGGGCCGCCCCCGGCACGAGACGCCGCAGGGCCGCGCGGGAGCGCGCGCCGAGATCGGCCCGCCCTTTCCACGACCGCGGCTCGGCATACGCTAAGACAATGCGTTGCACGTTTCCGGTTGCACGTTGCACGACAGAGATCCCCGCATCGCGCAATGTCGCGTGGAACAGGTCTCGCGGTCCGACCGTGTACGGGCCACCCACGTCGTCATCGACGATCGACACGGCGAGGGGCGCGTGGATCATCGGCGCGTCACCGCGCACCAGATGCGCCGCACGGTCGGCCAGCCCATCCGCGAAGGCCGCGTGGTCCGCGAGGCCTGGCTCCCCCTGGTCCGGCAGCTCCGCCCACGCGGCGAGCGCGCCGTCGTAATGCGCGAGGGCCTCGTCCGCGCGGGCCGTCGGGATCTCGGCGCCGACGGCGCGGTCCAGCGCAGCGACCACGCTCGTGAAGTTCTCCGGGTAGAGCAGCGCGTCGCACCCGGCGGCGACCGCGCCTACAGTGGCCGCCGGCACCGGCTGTGCGGCACTCGCCCCGGCCATGATGAGCGCATCGGTCACCACGAGACCCCCGAAGTTGAGCGTGTCCCGCAGGTAGCCCAGAATGGCGGGCGAGAAGCTCGCCGCTCGCCCGGTGGGATCCCAGTCCGGGTAGGCCACGAACGCGCTCATCATACTGCCCACCCCGGCGCGGATGGCGTATTCGAACGGAGCGACATCCACCTGCTGCAGGTCGGTGCCGGCGGCGCGCACGCGCGGCAGGGTCGCGTGTGAGTCCTGGGTGGTACGCCCGTGCCCGGGATAGTGCTTGGCGCACCCCAGAACGCCGTGGTCCTGGAGACCGCGGATCCACACGGCCGCCTGCTCGCCCACTCGTACCGGGTCGGCCCCGAAGGCGCGCGTCTGCACGATCGGGTTCTTGGGCTCGAGATCGAGGTCGCACACGGGAGCGAACGCCCAGTTGATCCCCACCGAGCGCGCTTCGGTGGCGGTGATCATCCCGCACGCGCCGGTGGCTTCCAGGTCGTCGAGCCAGCCCAGCGCCGCGGGCGGCGGCAGCTCCGTGAGCCCCTGGACCTGCTGCGCCGGGCCGCGCTCTAAGTCCGCGCCGACGAGCAGCGGGCGACCGGCCTGCGCCCGCAACTCCCGCGTGAGCGTCAGGACGGCCTCGCGTGTCCCGCCGAAGACGATGAAACCACCGACCCCCGCGGCGAGGGCGGCGTCGATCTTGGGCCGCTCGTGTCCGAAGCTCTCACGCCGCCAGCGCAGCGCGGGAAACACGAGACGAGCGAGCGACCCGGTCACGCCGGAGTGATGTGGCCGAGCACGCGCGGGCCCCGAGCGCCGGTGGCGGCCGGCAGGTTGCCCGGCGCCCCGAGCAGCGTGAGAAAACCGAGGAAGGCGAACACCAGAGCCTCCTTGGCTTCGCCGTCGAAAAACAGGCCCTCGAACGGCACCACGGGTCGCGGGGCCACGCGGGTCGTGAGGAGCTCGACCAGTCGTGGATTGCGCGCGCCGCCGCCCGAGATCACCAGCTCGTCGGAGGGCCGCGCGGGCGTCCAGCGCTCGACCCCGCGGGCGATGGTCTCCACGGTCAGCGCCGTCGCCGTCGCCACCGCGTCGTTGTCGGAGCCCCCCGCCCGCTTCACGTCGTCCAGGAGCCGCGCGGCGTAGTCCGGGCCGAACCGTTCGCGCCCCGTGCTCTTGGGCGGCGGCGCGGCGAAGTAGGGGTCCGCGAGCAGGGCCTCGAGCACTTTGGGGGACGGCTTGCCGCGCCGTGCCCGCTCGCCGCCGGCGTCGAACCGCGCGGCGGGGTCGATGCGCCGGGTCACCGCGTCCACCACCCCAACGCCGGGGCCCGTGTCGAACGCGAGGGCGCCGCCGGTCACTCCGCGGCGCGGTGCGAAAGTGACGTTCGCGATGCCGCCGATGTTCAGCAGCAGACGCCCGCACTCCGGGTGACCGAACAGCACGACGTCGGCCAAAGGCACGAGGGGCGCCCCCTGGCCCCCGGCCGCCACGTCGCGGGAACGGAAGTCGCTCACCACCCGGACGCCCACGCGCTCGGCGATCACCGCGGGATCGCCCAGCTGCAGCGTGGCGCGGCCCGGCTCGTGCCAGATGGTCTGTCCATGCGACGCGATGAAGGACAAGTCCCGGGGCGCGACCTTCGCCTGGGCCAGCAGCTGCAGCACCGCCCCCGCGAAGCGCTCGCCCAGGGCAACGTGCAGCAGTGCCAAGTCTTTCGAGCCGCCACGGGCGATCGCGTCGATGATCTGCCCCCGCTCCGGCGTCGTGTAGGGATCCTGGCGGAACGCGACGAGCTGCGCGTCGAGGGGATCGTCTTTGAGCCGCACCAGCGCCGTGGACACGCCGTCGAGCGACGTGCCCGACATCAAACCGACCGCGAGGGCCGCGGTCACGACGGCGAGACCGGCGGCGGGTCGCCCGCCGCCTTGCGCACGAACCCGCCGGCCTCCGCCAGGAGGCGCTCCGCCTCCGCCTTCCGCACCCCGCGACGCGCCATCACGATCGCCAGCTTCACACTCCCGCCGGCCGCTTCGATCGCACCGCGCGCCGCCGCGCGGTCCACGTTGCAGCATTCCATCACGATCCGCTCCCCGCGGTCCCGCAGCTTGTCGGAGAGCGCCATCAGGTCCACCATGAGGTTGCCATACGCGCGGCCGAGCCGGATCATCGCGCCGGTGGAGAGCGTGTTGAGGACGAGCTTCGTGGCGGTACCGGCCTTCATGCGGGTCGACCCCGTCAAGGCTTCGGGCCCGACCTTCGGGAGCACGAGGACGTCGCACGTCTCGACCAGCACCCGCGGGGGATCGGAGCACGAGACGAGCCCCGTCGCCGCGCCGATGGTCTGCGCGCGGGACAGGGCCGCGCGGACGAACGGCGTCGTGCCGCTCGCTGCGATGCCGAGGACGAAGTCCGCGGGCGTCACGCGCGCCTGGTCCATCGCGGCCATCCCGGTGTTCACGTCGTCCTCGGCGCCCTCGCTGCTCTTCACGAGCGCCGGGTAGCCGCCGGCGATCACCCCAACGACCATCTCCGGCGGCGTGCCGAAGGTCGGCGGGCATTCACTCGCGTCGAGCACGCCCAGCCGCCCGGAAGTGCCGGCGCCCACGTAGATGAGCCTCCCGCCCCGGCCGAAAGCGTCCACCACGAGATCGATCGCCCGGGCCAGCTCGGCGCGCACGGCACGCACCGCGTCGGCCACCGTCGCGTCCTCCCCGTTCAGGAGGTCGACGATTTCGAGCGTCGACGCCACGTCGATGCGCTCAGTGCGGGGATTGCGCTGCTCGGTGAGCCGCGGGTCGCGGTAGTCGGAGCCGGTCATGTTGGGTATGGGTGGCCCCAAGTTAGGCGTTGACCCGAACTCGGGCAACGGAATCACGATCTGGGCACGCTAGGCAGGACCCGGGCGCCGCGTTTGAGGTGCCGGTGGTTAGTTCGATTCGCTCCTTCGACCACCCAACCTCAGCGCCGCGCCGAGCGACACCACCAGATCGTTCTGCCGCTTGTACGTGCGGGCGAATCCATAATTGCACACGCCCGGAGAATTCCCACCGCTGCGGCACGCGAAGTACGCGCGGAACCTGTAGTCTTCCGCATCGAGTCGCAGCGAAATCAATCGACTCGGATTGAACAGCGCGCCAGCAGCCGCAACCCAGCCGTCAAACGTCGAGCCGGACATTTGCAAGTACACGTCGTTGCAGCCGCAGTACGCTGGCCCGCCATAGCGCACGCGGCTTGGGCCAGCCCCCAGGTGAAACACCGTGTTGGCACCGGGACTATTCAGACGCACGAGCAGCTTTGCACTGCGAGCGATGACGTAGGCAGAGCTCGGCGAAACCGGCTTAGGGCCGGTCAGGCTGCTCGGGGCATAGTTCACGGTTCCTTCGATCCCCCACCAATGCAGAAGCCACAAGGTCGCGCGCACGCCCAGCGTGGGGCTCGCTTTCTGTCTTGGCCCTTGGTACATCACGCTCGTCGTCGGCAGATACAGCCCTGCATACGGCACGAGGTCACCTTCGATCTGCGCGCGACCAGCGACGGACAGCGTGCAGGCGAGAGCGAGGAGAGCAAACGTGGGTCGAGCAAGCGGGCGGATGGACATGGGACACCCCCAAGCGTTGACCAAGCGTGTCGTTGCAAGTTACCCGCCAAAGCTGGTGGGAACGAGTGTGACGCTTAGACGTTGACCCGAACGCGGGTCAACGTGCACAATTCGGCATGCGCAGATCCGTGGGTCTCGGCCTGTTGTTGTTGACGGCGTGCGGCGGCGGCATCAAGGCGCCCGAGACGATCCCCGTCCCTCCGGTCGGCTTTGTCCCACTTACGCCGGTCGACACGGCGCCCACCGAGGGCACGCCCGCGAGTGCGGCGGCGGCGGGAACTCGGGACGCGCGCACCGCGCCCGCCTGGCCTCTTAACCTGCGCGTCAAAGCCGTCACCGGCGAGCACGCCATGGTGGTCACTTCGCATCCACTCGCGAGCGACGTCGGCGTGGACATTCTGCGGCGGGGCGGCAATGCGGTCGACGCCGCCGTGGCAGTCGGCTTCGCGCTCGCGGTGGTGCACCCGGTCGCTGGCAACATCGGCGGGGGCGGGTTCATGGTCGTCCGAACGCATGACGGCGTGGTGCGCACCCTCGACTTTCGGGAGGCCGCGCCGTCCGGCGCCACGCGCTCCATGTACGTTGATTCGGCGGGGAACGTGCGGCAATCGTCCCTGACGGGCCACCTCTCGGTCGGTGTGCCGGGGACGGTCGCGGGGCTGTTCGAAGCGCACCGCCAGCTCGGGCACCTGCCGTGGAAGGACTTGGTCGCGCCCGCCGTGCGTCTCGCCCACGAGGGATATACGCTGGACGGCGTGCGCAGTCGCCAGATCGGCCGGGAGGCCGAGCGGCTCGCCCGGTTCGCTGCCTCGCGCGCTCAGTTTCTCTCGAATGGGGAAACGCCACAACCGGGCTCGACATTCGTTCAAGCGGAGCTGGCCCGCACGCTCCAGCTGATCGCCGACAGCGGACCCCAGGTCTTCTATAAGGGCAGCATCGCCGAGCTGATCGTGCAGGAGATGGCGCGGGGCGGCGGTCTGATCACGCGGGACGACCTCGCCCGCTACCAGGCCAAGTGGCGCGACCCGATCGGGATCACCTATCGTGGCCACACGATCTACACGATGCCACCGCCTTCGGGGGGCGGCGTCACGCTGGCGGAGATCCTCAACGTAATGGAGGGGTACGCGCCCCTCCCGCCGTTTGGCAGCGCCCGGCTGATGCACCTGCAGACCGAGGCGATGCGTCGCGCGTACGTGGATCGCAACGCCTTTCTCGGCGATCCGGACTTCGTGGACATCCCGCTCGCGCGGCTGCTCTCCAAATCGCACGCCGACACGTTGCGAGCGGGTATCGATCCCCAGCGGGCAACGCCCTCGCCGGCGGCCGGAGGCGCGCACTCGGAGGGCATGGAGACGACGCACTACTCCATCGTGGATGCGGACGGGAACGCGGTGTCCTGCACGACGACGCTGAACAACGATTTCGGCAGCGCGGTGACGGTGACGGGGGCGGGGTTCCTGTTGAACGACGAGATGGATGATTTCATGACGGCGCCCGGCAAGCCGAACCTGTTCGGGCTGGTGCAGGGGGAGGCGAACGCCATCGCCCCGGGCAAGCGCATGTTGTCGGCCATGACGCCCTCCATCGTGCTGGATTCGACCGGCGGGCTGCTACTCGTCTTGGGCTCGCCCGGCGGATCGCGCATCCCGACAGCCGTGTACCAGGTCATTTCGGACGTGATCGATCAGGAGATGCCGCTCTCGAGCGCCATCGGTGCGCCCCGGTTGCACCATCAAGCGGTCCCGGACACGCTGCATCTGGAGCGCGACGGTTTTCTCCAGGCCACGATCGACTCGCTGGAGGCAATGGGTCACACGGTGGGCGTGTGGAACTACAAGACCGAGGTGAACGCGATCGCGCGCGCCGCCGCCGGCTGGGTCGGGGTGGCCGATCCCCGGCGCGGCGGCGGCGCGGCAGGCTACTGAAGACAGCTAGGCCGTTTTTACCGTCAGTGGCGCGTTCAGCTTGATGGTGATCGCCGCCCCTTTGGGGATCACCACGTCGATGTCGCGCGACGCGCGCGCGGCCGCCGCGCCGGCGGCGGCGCCGGCCGCGCCACCAATCACGGCTCCCTTCGTGTTCTTCCCGAGGAGCTTACCCACGATCGCCCCGGCCACCGCTCCCCCGGCGACCTTGGCGGCGTCGGCCTTCGTCACGCCGCGGCCCTTCATGACGGTATCCATGGCCACGACGGAGGCATCGATCGAGTAGCTCTTGCCGTGCGCGGTGACGTTGGTGACCGACAAGTCGATCCTGCCGGTGGAGTTCGGGTTCGGCGCCGGTTCGGCCGCCGTGATCGTCCCGGACACGGTCGCGCCCGCCGGGATCACCACTCGTCCGGTTGCATCTTTTACATCCTGGCTCACGGTCGCGGTGAACGAATCCCCCGCCTTCGCCGTGCGCGTGGAGATCGTATCGTTGGCCGTGGCCGGAACGCGGGTTCCCGCCGCGAGCATCAGGGGTGCCGGTTTCGCCGCCACCGGCTTCTTCACGGGCGCCTTCTTCTCCGGCGCTGGCTTCGCGGCCTCGGTCGCCGGGGCCGGCACGTCCTTCAGGGCTGCCGTTGATTCAGTCGGCGCGAGCGTCAGGTTGCGAGCCGTGGAGTCGGCCGACCGGCTCTGCTGCTCACCTTGTACGCAGGCGGCGAGCGCCGCGCCCGCCAGCACCACGACAAGCCATCCGTGCTTTTGGAGACTGATCATTTCGTCCCTCTCGGTGAGTTTCGCAGGCCCTAATATAGGAAAGTGGCCCATAAGGTTCCCAGTTTGAAACCCGGCCCGGCCCCGACACGACGCTAAAGCACACGCGCATTGTCCTTTAGGAGCGTCCTATAGCCGGCTCTTCAGGAACTCGGGCGTCAGCCCCTGCAGCCAGCTCGCCAGGAGAGTGAAGCGATCGGTGAGCAGCAGCAGGCCAAGAAGGATCAGCAGGATCCCGGCGATGCGCTCCACCCAGACGATGTAGGGTCGGAATCGCTGGAACCAGACGAGGAACCGGTCGAGCGCCAGCGCTGTGAGGAGGAAGGGAACGGCGAGCCCGATGGAATAGGCGGTGAGCAAGGCTGCCCCGTGCCCCACGCTCGCCTGGGCGGCCGCCAGGGTGAGAATAGCGCCGAGGATTGGTCCGATGCAGGGAGTCCACGCCGCTCCGAACGTCACCCCCACGACCGCGGACCCTACGTAGCCCACCGGCTTGCGGGCCAGCTGGACCTTGCGCTCGCGCATCAGGAACGCCGGGCGTAACCAGCCGAGCAAGTACAGGCCGAACAGGATCACGAGAACGCCGCCGATGCGCCCGATCCACACCTGCGACTGCACCAGCCAGACGCCCAGCGCGGACGCCGTCGCGCCGAGCGCAACGAAGACCAGCGAGAACCCCGCGACGAACCACAGGGCGTGCACCAGGGCGGTGCCGCGCCGAATCTCGAGCTCCTCGAGTGTGAGGCCGGTCAGGAACCCGACGTAGCTCGGAACGAGCGGCAGGACGCAGGGAGAGAGAAAACTCAGCAGCCCGGCGAGAAAGGCGAGGGCGAAAGAGGGCGTCACCCGCAGAAACAGACCGCCGAGACCACGGTCGTCCAGCGACCGTCGTCCCCGCACTCGGCGGTCGAGGTGATGTTCATCGTGCGGACGATCTCCCCCGACAAGAGCCACTGCTCGCGCCGCTCGTCCCAGGCCTTGTCCGTATCGAACGGGACGCCCAGCACGGTCGCGAGCATCGACGCGGCGAGGTCTTCGGCGTACTCGCCCGACGCCATCTCGTTCTGCCCGTAGCTGTGGTGCTCGGAGATGTAGCCGTGGTGGGACTGATCGGCCGGCATGGCGACGCCGATCGATGCCGCCACGAGGCGGCTCGGCTCGTTGGTGGCGGATTCCGCGATGACCGCGAACACGACCTGCCCGGGCTTCATGAGCGAGAGGCCTTCCTCGCGGTCCACCAGCTCGCAGTGGGGCGGGAAGATCGAGCTCACCCGCACGAGGTTGAAATTGGCCAGATGGGCGTCCCGCAGCGCCATCTCGAAGCTGGTGAGTTTTTCCTTGTGCCGACCGACGCCTTTGGTGAGAAAGGCCTTGGTGGGCACGAACATTCGTGATTCGATCAACCCGTCACCTCGTGCGCGCTAAAGGGTTCGCCTGCTGACAGGTGCGGCACAGTCCATAGATCTCCAGCCGGTGGTGGTGGGGCCGGAACTCCACCTCCTCCGCGAGCAGGGCAATCATCCGCTCGAGCCGATCGTTCGCGAACTCCGTCACCTGGCCGCACGACGAACAGATACAATGCTCGTGCGCCTGCCCGGCCGCGAGCGGCTCGTACCGCTTGAACCCCTCGCCGAAGTCGTGCTCCTTGGCCAGCCCGGCGCGGACCAGCAGGTCGAGTGTCCGATAGATCGTGGCCGTCCCGACCGCAACCCGCTTGGCCACGCGCCGGCCCACCTCCTCGGCCGACAGGTGCTCGCCGGCGAAGAATACCGCTTCGGCCACGGCCAACCGCTGCGGCGTCGCCGGCAGGTTGTGCTCGGCCAGGTGGCGGCGGAATTCCTCGAGGAGCTTGGTTCCGTCAACCTTCATACCACACCGCCGGACCGACCGCCACGGGCGGCTCGGGGTCCCCGGTCCGCTCCGCGGCCGCCTCCATGACGCGAGCGATCACGTCCGCAGGTGACAGCGCCGTCTCCTCGACCTCGATCCGGGACTGACCCCGCTCCTTCCCGCGCACGATCAGCATGTAGCGTGCCGTGTACACGCGCAACCGGCCGCCGCCCCCCTCTCCCTCCCCTTCCGTCGCGCGGCAGGCGACCACGGCCGTGCCCCACTCGCGACCCTCGCGCTTCCAGGGCCGGAAGAGATAGATGGTCTCTATCTCGGAAGGCGGCACCCGGAGGGCGACGGCTTCGGCGAGCTTCGCCCACCCCGGCCCCCTACCCGGATCTAGCGGAGGACGGTCGCCGGAGCCTGCGCCTGCTCCCATCGCTCCACGTAGAACCGCAGCACGTGCATGAAGTCCTGGGCATTCGTCACCACGCCGTAGGCTTGGTGCGTGCCCCGGTCCCGCAGCTTGGTCACCACGAACTCCGTCTGATCGACGCAGATCGTGCTGAGGGGACGCAGGTCCTCGGGACGCTCGGCATCCACGAACGCCGGGAGCATGTTGCCGACCGCGATCGCGTGCAGCGCCGTCGCGACGAACACAGCGAAGGTCGCCTGGGCGGTGAACTCCCGCATCGCGTCTTGCGCCGCGAGCGTATCGGAGAGCACCTCCGGGAGCGGCCCGTCGTCGCGGATGGAGCCCGCGAGCACGAACGGCACCCCGTGCGTCACGAGGGCATGCATGATCCCCGAGCTCACGAGCCCCTGCCGCACGGCGGCGGCGATGCCACCGGCGCGCCGGATCTGGTTGATGGCCCGCATGTGGAGCGCATGGCCGCCTTCGACGCCCTGCCCCGAGCTCGTCATGCCGAGCGTCGTCCCGAAAATCGCCGCCTCGAGATCGTGCACCGCGACGGCGTTCCCGCCGAGGAACGCTTGCACGTAGCCGTTCTTGATGAACCAGATCATGTCTTCGCGCGCTCGCGCGTGTACCAGGGCGGGCCCCACTACCCAGACGATCTTCCCGCCGCGCTGCTTCTCCTCACCCAGGAGCTGTGCCAGGACGGCGTAGTCCACGGGCCGCTCCCGCGACACCTCCGTCTGCATGAAGCCGAACTCGTTGGCGCTGTGACTGCCGCCGAGAAAGCCCTCGGCGTGCACGAAGATGCCTTGGCTGCCATCCTCTTCCGTGCCGACCGCGACGGCCTGCCCTTTACGCACCTTGCGCGGCTCGGTCGTCACCAGATCACGGGCGGACTGACGCACGATGACGCAATCCATGCGCGGCAGACGCGGGCGGGACCACGCCCCCGCAGCCTTGACGTATGTCGGCAGGTTGGTGGTCGAAAAGAACCCGTCGGGCAGGACTCCGTCGGCGGGCGCGGGCTCGAAGCGCGCATCGGGCGCTCCCTTGAGCGGGGGCGCCTCGAAGTTGGGTGGCCGGTACTGGAACCGGGGACGGGTGGTCACAGGAACGCTGATAATACGCGCGGCGAATCCCGTCACGCAACGGCCTGCGTTGCTCGAGCGTTCCGCCAAGCCCGGTAACGGAGATAAGCCACGACCGCTCCTACCGGCATCGCAAAGGTGAGGGACCATGGCGCCGCAGCGCCGGGCCGCGTGAATGCGGCACCGAACAAGATGAACAGACTGTTCTGGACTGCGACCTGACCTGACGTCCAGTTGAGTACGAACGCGGGAGACGCAATTAGGGCCGCGAACGCCCACAGCCAACGGCGCGGCATACCCTTCGCCGTGATCAACCTGACGGCCACCGTGAGCGTGATCAGCGGCATGAGCAGCGCAAACGCAAACCACAAGTAGTGACGTGCCGACTGGTGCATGAGTGTAAATGCGTTGATCTCCTCGAGTCGAGCCGGAACGCGGTTCGCCGATAGACCGATGATTGACCTATGGCCCTGTACCACTTGGGTGGCGACGTTGGTCGTGAGCCAGCCGCCGTTCGTGGTTGGTACCTCGTAGGTGAGATTCAGCGCGTGGCTCCCAGACCCGCGATCGTCATTGATGTTGACTCCGATCAACTGAAGCGAATCGAGGTGCACCTCATGCAGCAGGGTCCCGATGCGCTGGAGCGTGCGAGTGAGTGTGTCGGTCCGCAAGCTGGGAGCGATCATGCTGGCAGCCGAATCGATCTGACCGGAAGCGAGCAGTTGCAGGTACTGCTGCGCGAATGCGCGCTCCTCGGGCCTGGTATGGTTCCGTGCAAACGTGTCCAGGTCAGGCGCGGAGCAGCTCGGGAGGAAACACAGACACACAAGGGCAGCGGAGGTGATGCGCATACATGGCTCCCAGCGGGTTGGGGGAGTGCCGCACCCGAATTTAAAGCAGTGAGACCGGGTCGCGATCGACGATCACCGCGCCGCGCGCCCGCGCGCCCAGCGCGCGCACCACGCGGCCGATGGCGCGCGGCTCCGCGGCTTTCACGAGGACGTGCCAGCGCCAGCGTCCCTTGAGCCGCTCGATCGGGCACGGCGCCGGTCCGAGCACGCTGAGCGCACCGGAAAGCCGCTCGGCATTGGCCCGGACGAGCCACTCGGCCACACGCTCGGCCGTCCGCTGGACCCGGCCCGCGTCCTCATGTGAGGCGACGAACCGTGCCAGCCCGACGTGCGGCGGGTACGCCGGATTGGGCGGGGACCGCAGCGGCAGCTCCGCCGCCGCGAACTGCGCCACCGAGTGCAGCGCCGCCGCGCGGATGGCGTGATGGTCGGGCGCTCGGGTCTGGACGTACACGCGCCCTCCCTTCGGCCCGCGCCCAGCGCGACCTGCCACCTGCGCCACGAGCTGGAACGTCCGCTCGGCCGCGCGGAAGTCGGGGAGATGAAGCCCCGTATCCGCGTCCACGACGCCCACCACGGTCACGTTCGGGAAGTCCAGCCCCTTCGCGATCATCTGCGTCCCGAGCAGGATGTCGATCTTTCCCTGCGCCATGCGCTCGAGCACCCGATGGTGCGCCCACTTGGTGCTCGTCGTATCCAGGTCCATGCGGGCGATACGGGCCTCGGGGAACCGGAGACCGACGAAATGCTCGAGCTGTTGGGTCCCCAAGCCCCGCATGCGCTGGGTTTCCTTCCCGCACAGCTGGCAGACGGTGGGAATCGGCTCCTCGTGGCCGCAGTAGTGGCACCGGAGTGCGGCCGGCGTTTGGTGCACCGTGAGCGCGATGGCGCAGCGGGGACAGGTGCGCACGTCGCCGCAGGCGGGACACTGCAGGTAGGTCGCGAAGCCGCGCCGATTCAAGAGCAGGATCACCTGCTCGCGACGTCCAAGGGCGCCGCGCACGGCCTCGTCGAGGGCCACGGTCCACGGTACGCCGCGGGCTTCCGGCACCCGCTCGGCGCTGCGCAGGTCGATCACCTCGACCGGTGGCAGCGGTCGCGCGCCGATTCGGTCGGGCAGCTCGAAGCGCACCACCTTCCCCACGGCCGCGAGGTGCAGCGTTTCGAGGGACGGCGTGGCGCTGCCCAGAATCACCCGTGCCCCCCCTCCCTCGAGCCGCGCGCGCTCCAGCGCCACGTCGCGGGCGTGGTAGCGCGGCGCCGTGCCCTGCTTATAGCTCGACTCGTGCTCTTCGTCGAGCACGATCGCTGCGAGCCGCTGCACCGGCGCGAACACCGCCGAGCGGGGTCCGACGGCCACGCGCCGCTCGCCACGCCGCAGCGCCCGCCACGCGTCGACGCGCTCGCCGTCCGACAGCCCCGAGTGCAGCACCGCCACCTGGTCGCCGAACACGCCGCGCACCCGCGCCACCGTCTGGGGCGTGAGGGCAATCTCCGGGACCAGCAGAATGGCACCGTGACCCGACGCCACGACGCTACGAAGGACGTCGAGGTAGACCAGCGTCTTTCCGGACCCCGTCACGCCCTGGATTAGCGCTGGCGTCTCGACCGGCGTCCCCAGGATCCCGGCGACGACGCGCTGCTGATCGGCCGTGAGGTCGGGGGGCGGCGGAGACGACAGTCCGGCGAACGGATCGCGCGCCCGCGGTACGTCGGTGTAGCGGGCCAGGCCCTGGGTTACGAGCCCTTCCAGCGCGGCGGGAGACAAGCCGAGCTGCGCGACGAGATGCCGGACCGGCGCCGAGCCGCCGATCGCCTCGAGCGCCTCGTATGCCACGCGACGCTTGGGGGCTCGCTTGAATGCCCGCTCGCGCTCGAGCAGCGACGGCAGCGCCCCTGTCAGCGTGAGCACGCGCTCCACCTGCTCGGCAGGCCCGGCCGGCCGGCGCACGCTCCAGAGGGCCCCGGGGAGCAACGCCCGCAACGCCAGCCCGAGGGGCGCGCCGTAGTAGCGGCTCATCCACACGCCGAGCGCGAGGAGCGGTGCCGTTATCGCCGGCGCCGCGTCTGGCGCGGCCGCGATCGGCTTCACCGCGACGGTCGAGGCGGGCGGCGCAGCATCCACCGCCGCCACGATCCCCACCACCTGGCGCCGTTGCACGGGCACCACCACACGGGCACCGGGCACCACGCGCGGCTCGAGGTCAGCGGGAATCAGATACGTGTAGGTGCGGGGAACCGGTACCGGGAGGACCACCTCGGCGTAGCGCGGCGCGCTGCGGCTGCCTATGTCGCCAGGTAGGGGCGCAGCATGCTGCGCCCCTACACTCACATCGCCAGCGGGACCCCTAGCCGTTGCCGGCACGACCGGACCGGCGCCGAACGCCCAACCCCGGCTCGATGGGGAGTCGAATCTGCCCACCCTCGATCGTCGCGCCGATGAACGGGTCGTTCGCGGTCAGCGCCGCGCCGTCCAGATCGGCGGCGTCCACGAGCGGCGTGAAGTGCGCGGCCGCGGTGATTCCCAGTGACGTTTCGATCATGCAGCCCACCATGACCAGCATGCCGTGCGCCCGGGCCGTGGCGATCATGCGCAGCGCTTCGCGCAGCGATCCGCACTTCGCCAGCTTGATGTTGATCCCGTCGACGACCCCGGCGAGCCGCGGGATGTCGGTCGCCACGATACAGCTCTCGTCCACCACAATCGGCAGGATGCCGCGGCGCTGCAGCGCCGCAAGCCCCTCGAGGTCTTCGGGCGACAGCGGCTGCTCCACGAACTCCACCCCGTATTCCCTGAGGACGGGCAGCATCTGGAGCGCCCGTTCGCGCGTCCAGCCCGCGTTCGCGTCCACGCGCAGCGGCTTGTCCGTCGCGTCGCGGATCATGCGCAGGATCGCCTCATCGCGATCGGTGCCAAGCTTGATTTTGAGGACCGGATAGGAGGACGCCTCGAGCACCTTCTCGCGCATCCGGTCGATGGTATCGAGACCGATGGTGAACGAGGAGCGGGGCGCGCGGGCGGGATCGAGTCCCCACAGCCGCCACACCGGCTGGCTCAGGCGCTTACCCACGAGATCGTGCAGCGCCGCCGACAGGGATGCCCGCACCGCGCCGTTCTTCGGGATCAGCTGGGCAAACCTGGTTTCTGCCGCTTCGAGGTCGAAGGGGGTCTTGGGAAGATGGGGCTCCAGCTTCTCGAGCGCAGCGAGGACCGTGTCGGCCGTCTCCCCGTAATAGCGGGACGGGTCGGCTTCTC
>Ga0209577_10000240_pt1 | contig 56059 bp, 58 predicted proteins | sample GraSoiAngelo_109_FD_185874 | JGI IMG/M metagenome (GOLD analysis project Ga0209577, IMG submission 185874) | Grasslands soil microbial communities from the Angelo Coastal Reserve, California, USA - 14_0903_12_20cm (SPAdes) (version 2) | ecosystem: Environmental > Terrestrial > Soil > Grasslands... | reverse complement strand
TCACCTCGACGGTCCTCGCGGCTGCTCCTGCCGAGCATGCCGGGATAGCGTCCGCCGTTAATAACGATGTGGCGAGGACGGCGGGATTGATCGCAGTCGCGGTGCTGCCCGTCGCGGCCGGCATCACTGGGCGCGCATACCTCGATCCCGTTCGGCTCGACCACGGCTTCTCGGTGGCCCTGTACATCGCCGCAGGGATGTGCGCGGGCGGCGGCCTCCTCGCCGCCCTGACGATCCGCAACCCGGAAGGGACGCGGCGGTCGAAGGTGCTCGCAGCAACGGGCTCACACTGTGCGATCGAGGGCCCCCCGCTCCGCACGCCTGCCTCCGCTGGATAGAACGGCGAGTCCGAGGCGAGAGTCAGGGGAAGTCGGTCCGGTGAAGTGACGGTGTCGGATTGCGGAGCGCGCGCAACCGGGCGTGGATTTCTCGCCCCGGGACACAGGGGGAGGATCACTTGGGGTCGGCCGAGCAGGCTGGTTTGAATCTCAGCGCCGAGATGAAGGCACTGGAGCGCGAGTTCGGGGGAGTTGCCGCCGCAAGAGATCGAGCAATTGGTAGACAAACTGGTACGTTAATGGTCCGGTGCGCGCGTCACAAACTTTCTCCCGCTGCTGGTCGAGCGCTACGCACGCGAGGAGCTCCGCGGAAAGGTTCGGAACAGAGAGTCCGCAACGGGATAGCGCGTCCGCCGAACGTCCGCGTGCAGGCGGCCGTCACGTACACGGGAAGCGTCTTGCTCCTTCACGACGGGGGGCATTCCGCCGTCGACGAACGGTGAGGCGTTCGGCACGATCTCGTATCCATAGGCCGTCCCCGGGGCCCGCAAGACTCGGGTAAGTTCACGCGCATGGATGCCCGAACGATCGCGCGCGCGCGCATGTACGCCCAAAAACTGTGGAGCTCCGACGTCACCGATCCCCAGCGCGCGCTGAGCTGGCTCGTCGCGGTTCAAGCGCAGGAGTTCGCGTACGCGCGGTGGTCGCTCGCGCAGCGCTGCGGTTATCCGGCGGACAGCGTTGTCGCTCGGGCGTTCAACGAGGGACGCATCCTGCGGACGCATATCCTGAGGCCGACGTGGCATTTCGTCGCCCCGCGCGATCTGCGATGGCTGATGCGTTTGAGCGGCACTCGCGTAACCGCAACGACCGTGCGCCGCTGCAGCGAGCTGGGGCTGGACGTGAAGACGCTCGCGAAGTCGAATGACATCATCGCCGATGCGGTCGCCAAGGGACCGCTCACGCGGCGCGCGCTCGCCGCCGTCCTGGAGCGATGCGGGGTTTCCCCCGACGGGCAACGGATGCCGTACATCCTGATGCGCGCGGAACTCGACATGATCATCTGCAGCGGGCCGCTCGATGGGAAGCAGCACACGTACGCGTCGTTCGACGCGCGCGTCCCGGCCGCGAAAGATCTGACGCGCGACGAGGCGCTCGGCACACTGGCCAAGCGATATTGCGAGTCGCGCGGTCCGGCCACGGTCAAAGACTTCGCGTGGTGGTCGGGTCTTCCGATGAGCGATGCGCGGCGCGCGGCGGAGATCGCCGGCCGCTCGATCAAGCAGTCAGTAGTCGACGGACGGACGTACCTGTTCGTGGGCGAACCCAAGAACGCCCGAAAGTCTCGGCCGCGGATCGACCTCGTGCAGTGCTACGACGAGTCGATCATCACGTACGGCGAAAGCCGCGACGTCCTTCGAACCGAGCGCGCGCGCTTCGCGGTCCCGGCGACGGTGAACGGCTACACGCACGTGATCCTGCGGGACGGCGTGCTGCTCGGTCACTGGCGGGTCGTGCGCGCACGTGACGGCGTCACCGTCCAGCGGCGGGTACAAGAGCGACTCGATGAGGCCGAGCGCGCGGCGCTCGATCGAGCCGTGCTTCGCTACCGGCGCTTCGCGACGACGTAGCCCTGTATGCAAGGCGAACCCGGGCGGAAGGCGATGACGGCCCATCTCGTTAATCTGACAGGTGGCTGCCCGGGTACGTCAGCCGAGCGCGCGCAACGCGGCGGCCAAGACTTCTGCGCGCGCGTCTTTCGAGAGCGTTCCGTCGTTCAACTCGAGTGCGGCAAAGGTTCCTTGCTTGGCCGCGGCGATCGCGGCGCGCGCCTTTATCATGTTCGCCGTCGTCGGTTTGGGCCCGACGAGCGCGGTTATGACCTTTTGCCACTCCTCGTCAAGCTTGTTGCGCTGCGCCCACTCGTGAAGGACCGACGGATCGTTCTCGAATATCGCGAGACACGAGCCTGGGCCCGAGATGCAATCGATCAGCCCGCCGAGAACTTCCTCCGGCTTGGCGCCGGGCCTCGTACACGCGTCGCGGAGGTCCTTCATGGCCTCGAATGGCTCGCCCAGCAGGGCATCGAGGATCTCTTCCTTGGACTTGAAGTGGTAGTAGAGCGCGGCCTTGCTGGTGCCGAGCTTCTCCGCGATCTGGGCGATGGACGTGCTGCTATACCCCTGGGCTGCGATGAGGTCGCGAGCGATGTCGAGGATCCTGGTCCTCGTGCCGGCGGCCTCTTTCTCTTGGAGCATGGGCATATTCTACTTGACGACCGTTCAGTAAGTCCAGTAGTCTGTGGTCTGGCCACTTAACGACCGGTCGATAAGCGGTCAACGACTCGCAAGACCGATGAATCCCGCCGGCGCGCGCGGTCTGCATGCGCTGAGAGATCCAACCCGCAAGGAGGTTTAGCTATGCCACCCCTCGACCCCCAGACCGCAACGCTCGAGGCCCAGCTCGCGCCGGTAGCCGACCCTCGCCGGTGGAAGGCGCTGGCCGTCCTGGCGCTCGTTCAGTTCATGATCGTTATCGACGTCACCGTCGTAAACGTGGCGCTGCCGTCGATCCAGAAAGCGCTCCACTTCTCCGCCGGCGGCCTCGCGTGGATCGTCGACGGTTACGCGCTGATGGCCGGAGGCCTGCTGTTGCTCGGCGGGCGCACCGGTGACCTGCTCGGGCGCCGCCGGCTGTTCCTGATCGGGACCGGGGTGTTCGCCGCCGCGTCCGTCGTGAGCGGGGCCGCGCAGAGCCAAGGGATGCTGATCGCAGGCCGGTTCGCCCAGGGCGCCGGCGAGGCGCTGGCGTCCCCGGCCGCGCTCGCGCTGGTTGCGCTCCTCTTCACCGAAGCACGCGAACGGACGCGCGCGCTCGGCATCTGGGCCGGCCTTGCCGGGCTCGGAGCGACCGTCGGAGTCGTTCTCTCCGGCATCGTCGTCACCTACCTGGACTGGCGCTGGATCTTCTTCATCAACGCTCCGATCGCTCTCGCTGCGATCACGCTTATCCCGCGGCTCGTCGACGAGAGCAAGGCCGAGCGGACCTCGCGCCGCTTCGATCTGCCAGGCGCGGTGTTGGCCACCGGCGGCGTGCTCGCGCTCGTCGACGGGTTCCTCGCGGCTGCTCGTAATCCGTGGGGCTCGTTCACCGTGGTCGGGCCGCTCGTCGGAGGTGTCGTCGCGTTGCTCGCGCTCGTCGTCGTCGAATCGCGCTCGACGGATCCGCTGATTCCGTTGAAGTTCTTCAAGAATCGCACGCGCGTGTCCGCGAACATCGCAACGGCAGCCATGGCGAGCGGGATGTTCGGCATGTTCTTCTTGCTGACGCTGTACCTGCAGCAGATCCTCGGCTACTCGCCGCTGAAGGCAGGTCTGGCGTACGTGCCGTTCGGGCTCGGCATGATAGTCGGCATCGGCTTGTCGACTGCGCTCATCGAGCGCGTCGGCGCGCGGTCGCTGATCTCGGTGTCGTTCGGGGTCATCGCCGCTGCGCTGTGGATGCTCGGTGGTATCGGCGTCCACGGGTCGTACGTCACCGATCTTCTCCCGTCGATCCTGATGATGTCGATCGGGATGGGCGCCGCGTTCCCGGCCGTTGGTGTCGCGTCATTGCACCAGGTGTCACAGGAAGACGCCGGGCTCGGCTCCGCGGTGCAGAACACCGTCATGCAGGTCGGGGGTTCGCTCGGGCTGGCGGTGCTGGTCACGGTCGCGGTGCGTAGCGCGGCGACGAACCTGGCGACCGGCAGCCTCCCGGCGGTCGCCGCGACACACGGCTACGCGCTCGCGTTCCGTGTCGCGGCCGGCGCGCTGGTTGGAGCCGCCCTGATCGCCGTGGCGCTCGTGCCGGGGAAAGTGCAGACGGCCGAGACCGCCGTTGAAGAGACCATCGTCGAACCCGAGCCGGAAGCAGAGCTCGTTTTGATCGAAAGGAAGTGATCCAGATGCGAACGGCTTACATCCTGATCCAGAGAGATGAGATCCGCGATCCGCTCGCGCCGACGCTACGCGCGGTCCCGGGCGTGATCACCGCCGACGATGTGATGGGACCGTACGACGCGATCGTTCTCGCGAAGCACGATCCGTTCGAGCGGCCCATCGCCGATGTCGTCGAAGACATCCAGCGCTTACCCGGCGTGACGCGCGCGCTCGTCGCCTCCGTGGTGAGCTCCGTGATCTCACTCGTTGAGGATCCCGACCACCTCACGCGCGCGACGGCGTAGCCGGCCGGGCACCTTCGCCGGGCGCGACGGTCGACGAGGGCTTTGCACGTGAACGGTCCCCCGCCGTAGGGTCAAGGTCCAACTTCTTTTGAAGTTGGACCTTGGCTTGCGACACGTTCTGGGGCGCGGAGAGGAGAACCGCCATGGGAGACTTCCTGACGGACGTGGAGACGCTGCGCAAGCGCGCGCGTGAGAACATCGAGCAAGGAGCGATCACCGACGGCTACGGCGCCGACCGGAAACGTGTCATCGACGTTTTGAATGGCGTGCTCGCGACGGAACTGGTCTGCGTCCTGCGCTACAAGCGCCACTACTTCACCGCGCAAGGGATCAACGCCGCATCAGTGGCTGCAGAGTTCAAGCAGCACGCGGAAGAAGAGCAGGGGCATGCCGATGCCGTTGCGGAGCGGATCGTGCAGCTCGGCGGCGAACCCGACTTCTCTCCGCAGGGTCTCGCGACAAGGTCGCACTCCGAGTATGACCAGTCGACCGACCTGCTCGCGATGGTGCGCGAGGACCTCGTTGCCGAGCGCGTTGCGATCGAGTCGTATCAAGAGATCGTGCGCTGGCTGGGCAATGACGATCCCACGACCCGGCGTGTGATCGAAGAGATATTGGCGGTCGAAGAGGAGCACGCAGAGGACCTTCTGTCGATCCTCCAACAGATGAACTCCTGAAAGGGCGCATCGCGAGGGTAGTGGGGGTCGCCGATGGGCGAGGCTGCTCGTGATCGAACGAGATCCCGGTGACTAACCCCGCGCGTCCTCGCGACCCGCGCGCGGGTCAGAAGAATCGCGGCCCCGCGCCGTCCCCGCCGCCGCGATGGGCGGGGCTGCTCTTCTACATCGGCCTTGCGGTGACGCTCGCGCTCTTCCTTATACCGGTCGGCAAGACGAGCACATCGCAGCTCACCTACAGCCAGTTCCTCGACAAGGTCAACGCCGACCAGGTGAAGACGGCGACCATCGACGCGAACGGCGCCGTCAGCGGCACTCTGAAGAGCGGCACGCAGTACACGTCGCAAATCCCCGTCGCGCTGCAAGACACGAGCCTTGCCCAGCAGCTGCGCGCGCACAACGTCGACATCCAAGGGAAGGGGTCGGGGTCGAACATCCTCGTGACGATCCTGGTCAACCTCCTGCCGTTCCTCATCCTGTTCGGCTTGTTCGCGTACATGGGGCGCCGAGCGGGACGCGGTGTCGGCGGCGGGATCCCGGGCCTGTCCGGGATCACCGGCTCCCGCGCGAAGCTCTACGACGAGGAGCGGCCACGGACGACGTTCGCCGACATCGCCGGGTACGAGGGCGCGAAGCGCGAGGTCTCCGAGGTGGTCGACTTCCTCAAGAACCCCGATCGCTTCCGGCGGATCGGGGCCGTCGGCCCTCGGGGCGTTCTGATGATGGGCCCGCCGGGCACCGGCAAGACGCTGATGGCGCGCGCGGTCGCCGGCCAAGCAGGTGTGCCGTTCTTCTCGGTGACCGGCTCGAGCTTCGTCGAGCTGTTCGTCGGTCTCGGCGCGTCGCGCGTGCGCGATCTCTTCGAAACCGCGCGCAAGCGGGCACCATCGATCGTCTTCATCGATGAGATCGACGCCATCGGCCAGCGGCGCGGCGGAAGTCTCGTGTCCAACGACGAGCGCGAGCAGACGCTCAACCAGCTGCTGGCTGAGATGGACGGGTTCGACCCGTCGACCGGCGTCGTCGTCATCGCCGCGACGAACCGACCCGAGATCTTGGATCCGGCGCTGCTCCGGCCGGGCCGGTTCGACCGCCAGGTCGAGATCCCGCTGCCGAACCTGAAGGAGCGCGCCGCCATCCTGCAGATCCACGCGAAGGGCAAACGGATGGGCGAAGACGTCGACCTCGACGCGGTCGCACGCGGGACGCCGGGATTCTCCGGCGCCGACCTCGCGAACCTGGCGAACGAAGCGGCGATCGTCGCCGTCCGCGAAGGGCGCGACGCGGTCGCGATGGACGACTTCTGGCAGGCGCGCGACCGCGTGCTGCTCGGTCGCCGCGACGCAACGAACGCGCTCTTGCAGGACGAGAAGCGCGCCGTTGCCGTTCACGAAGCCGGCCACACCTTGGTCGCGGTGTACTCCGAACACGCCGACCCGGTCGCGCGTGTGACGGTATTGCCGGCCGGACAAGCGCTCGGGGTGACCGAACAGCTGCCGGCCGAGGAGCGGCACCTCTACCCGGAGAGCTACCTGCTCGATTCGCTCGCAGTTCGCATGGGTGGTCGCGCGGCCGAGCGGCTGGTGCTCGGCGAAGTCTCGAGCGGCGCGTCGAACGACTTGGCGAATGCGACGCAACTGGCGATCCGGATGGTTCGAGAGTTCGGCATGAGCGACCGGCTCGGGCCGGTCGGTTTCAGCAGCGGCGGGCCGATGTATCTCGGCCAGCAAGAGGTCCGCTCGCGAGACTACTCCGAGGCGACGCAGGCGATCGTGGACGAAGAGGTCTCGCGGTTGCTCAAGGAAGCCGACGAGCGCGCGGCGAAGATCCTGAAGGAACATCGCGGGGTGCTCGACAAAGTCACGGATCTGTTGATCGAGCGCGAGACGATCGACGGCGCGGACGTGTACGAGATCGCCGGCAGGCCGCGGCCCGAAGGAACCGACACGACGATCGGCCCTGCGCGCGCGGCTGCGAGCAAGACGGCGGCTCCGCGCGCCACGAAGAGCGCGCGCGCGGCAAGGAAGCCGCGCGCCTAAACCGAACCGAGGGAGCGGGGATCATGACCGATGCATTCGTTCTCGGCGGGGTCCGGACCCCGGTCGGCAAGTACGGCGGTGCGCTGTCTCACTTCCGGACGGACGACTTGCTCGGGCAGACGATGGTCGCGGCGTGCAACAAGGTCGGAGTGTCGCTGGATCGCATCGAAGACATCATCGCGGGGTGCGTGAACCCCGCCCACGAGGGGATGGGGGACATCGCGCGCTGGGGTGCATTGGCAGCTGGGTTCCCCGACTCTGTTCCCGCGATCACGGTCAACCGGTTCTGTGCGTCGTCGCTGTCGGGCGCGATCTCGATTGCGCACGCGATCCGAAGCGGCGAGCTTTCGATCGGACTGGCTGCAGGTGTCGAGTCGATGTCGCGGTCCGGCTGGGCGCTGATGAAAGGCGACGCGCCGTTCATGCCACGGGGACCGGTGCTCATGCTCGACACGATGTGGGCAGGTGCAGGCGGACCGCCGAACCCGACGCTGCTCGCGCGGGATGCGTACATCGACATGATGCACACGGCGCAGAACGTCGCCGACATGTACAAGCTCACGCGCGAGGAGATCGACGCGTTCGCGTTGCGCTCGCATCAGCACGCCGCGGCCGCGCGCGACTCCGGGCGGCTGGCGAAGGAGATTCACCCGATCGGGATCCCGGCCACGCGGAAGGAACCCGCGCGCACGATCGAGCACGACGAAAGCATCCGGGCGGACACCACGGCCGAGAAGCTGGCTGCGTTGCCGCCGCTGCCGGGTCTGACGCTGATCACGGCGGGGAACGCATCGCCGCTGAACGACGGCGCGAGCGCTGTGGTGCTCGGGAGCGACCAAGCTGCGGCAAACCTCGGCGTCGAGCCGCTCGCGCGCGTCGTCTCATCGGCAACGTATGCGCTCGACCCGAAGATCATGGGGATCGCGCCGGCGTACGCGATCCCGAGGGCGCTCGCGCGCGCCGGCCTTTCGCCGACCGACGTCGACGTATGGGAAGTGCACGAAGCGTACGCGGCTCAAGCGCTCGGCGTCCTGCGTGAGCTCCCGAACCAGCTGAACGGCTTCGAGGTCCCGGATGACCGGCTGAATCCCAATGGCGGCGCCGTCGCGATCGGTCACCCGTTCGGTTCGTCGGGCACGCGGTACGTGCTCACGCTGGCGACCGAGCTCCGCGCGCGCGGCGTGCGCTACGGCGTCGCCGGCGTGTGCGTCGGATCGGGGCAGGGCGTGGCGATCGTGCTCGAGAACCCGCGGGCAGCGTAACCGTCAGCCCAGTGCAGCCTCGGCGTTCGGAACCGTGTCCTTCGGGCTGACCTTGTACCAGGCGCGCTCGACCTTGCCGTTCTCATCGATCAGGAACGAGGAGCGGATGATGCCCATGTACGTCCGCCCGTAGTTCACCTTCTCGCCCCAGACGCCGTATTTCTCGGCGACGGCGTGATCGGCGTCGGAGAGCAGCGGGAAACCGAGGCCGTACTTCTGATCGAACGCGAGCTGCTTCGACGGCTTGTCGGGCGAGATGCCGACGACCGCGACGCCGAGCTTCGCCAGATCCTTCTTCGAGTCCCGCACTGAGCACGATTGCGTCGTGCACCCCGGCGTGTCTGCCTTCGGATAGAAGTAGACGAGCAGCTTGCGCCCTTTGAAGTCGGCGAGCTTCACCGTCTTCCCGTCTTGATCCTGCAGCGCGAACGTGGGCGCCTTCGAGCCTTCTTTGAGGTGAGCCATCTGTTCCTCCCAGGGTTTGTGTGAACGAGACTCTAGCCCGCGCGGGCGGCGCGCTTGTACCGCGACCGGCTGATCACGCCGACGGCAGAACCACGAGCTTGCCGCGCACGTGACCGGATCCGATCATCGTCATCGCGTTGGCGGTCTCGATGAACGGGAACGTCCGCACTGCTGGAAGCGCGACCTCTTTCCGTTCGAGCAGCCTGAGGAAGCGCTCCAACGCGTCGGTGGTCACGATACCTTGTACGTTCGTCGCTGCGATGTTGCGCTTCGCCAAAGCTTCGGGGTCCGCGCTGCCGACGGCCGACACGACGTGGCCCCCTTCGCGGATCGTCTCCGCGAGCCGGGCAACGACCGTCTTGTCACCCCTCATGTCTGCGACGACGTTGACGCCGCCGGGGTACCGACCGGCAACGGCGTCCACCACGTCGTCCGATGTGTAGTCGATCACGTCTGCTGCGCCCAAGCTCCGCGCATACGCGACGTTGTCTGTGCTACACACGGCAACTACCGTCGAGCCACTGCTGGCAGCGAGCTGGACGAAGTAGGTGCCGACGCCACCGGTCGCGCCGATGACGACGACGATGTTGCCGGCCTGAGGGGTGATGGCGTCCATCATCACCAGTGCAGTGATGCCGGCGACGGGGATCGCAGCAGCGCCGGTGTGCTCGAGCCAGGAGGGCTTGCGCGCGATCGTTCCGTTCGACATCGTCGTGAGCTCGGCGAGGGTCCCCTCACCCAAGACAATCTTCCCGACAGACCCAAACACGTCGTCGCCGACGGCGAGCTCATCGACACCGTCACCGACCGAATCGACGGTGCCCGAGGCGTCCATGCCCGGGACCAGCGGGAAGCGATGTTGCATCCGGCCTTCCATATGCCCGTTGACTACCGCGCTGTCGAACGGGTTCAAGCCGGCGGCGGCGACTTTGATACGCACCTGGCCTTCGGAAGGCTCCGGGACCGGCAGGTCGTGGATCGAGCCGGGCTGTCCCAGCGTGTCGAGAGCGAATGCTTTCATGACGGCACCTCCTCGATTCGCCGAACGCAGCCCAAAGCACCGTCATTCCCACTCGGGAAGGCCGACCGCAGCGCTCAGCGGACGAAGATCGGTGAGGTCAGCGATTCCATCAGCAGGTCGTCCGCGCACAGCGTGCTCTTGAGCTGCTCGAGGATCGGATCGCAGATTTGCTGCCTGGCCGCGCGCGCGTCCGGTTCGAGCAGCTCAGCGCGGACGAACGAAGCGGCCGCAGGGATCCCATTCAAGCCGGGTCGGAACGTGTAGCTCGTCGAGGCGCCGAGCGTCACGTCCGTGCTCCCGGCATCCGTGACGATGCGCAGGATGCTTCCCGGCAAAGCCCCTACCGTTCGCGCGCGGAACGTGGATCCGGGACGCGTCTCCGAGCCGGCGATCGCCTCGAACACACCGTCTCCATTTCCATCGGCTTCGAGCAACAGCTGCGGGCCGAGGAGCGCAGGCGGCAGCGCCGAAACGAACGTGTGGTGCGCGCGTATCCCGTCGAGCACCCCTTGCACGGTGAGTGCGCGGACGAAGACCCACGTCGTCGGCTCACCCACGCCTTGTGCGGGATCGGTTATGACCCAGTGACTGTCGCTGCCTCCGGTTGCGCCGACCTCGTAGCCCGCGCGGAGGAAACCGTCGTACCAATCGAGCGAGAAGTTGTTGTCGTTGCTCGCCGGGAACGGGTGCTGGTAGATCCAGGGCCCGATGTTCCAGACTTCCACCGTATCGGGAACGACGGTATGGCCGAACTTCGAAAGCCAGCTCATGTCGCTCGGATGATTGATCTGAAACACGCCGCCGTTCGCGCGCAACGCGTCGGCGAGGGCGGTCTCTCCGGCCGCGGACTGGTCGGTGACGTCGTGGTCGCACTCCACCGTCGCACCCGCGATCGGCCCGGTGTTCGAGTAGCAGGCGCGCGCACCGAGCATCTGCACGTGCCCAGGCTGCGAGTTCTCGTACGCGGGGATGGCGACGAAGCTCGGGTGAGCAGCACGCCAGGCGAGCTCGTCGGGATCGGTTTGATTGACGACGTTGTTGTGATCGCTGATCGTCAGGAAGCTCAAGCCGCGTGAAAGCGCTTCCCCAAATCGTTGGGCTGGAGTGAAGCTCACGGTGTAGGGGGCGTCGCACGACGTTCGAGCAGCCCTGTTCGGCGTGCTCGGATCCCATGCCTGCGTCGGCGTGATGCAGGTGTCGTGGCCGTAGATCGTGTGCACGTGCAGGTCGCCGGCCACCCAGAAGCCTTGCGGCGGTTTTGGACCGTTCGCTGCGTGCGCCGCCTGGGTCGCCAAGGCCGACACGGCTATCGCAACGATCAGACGTCGTCTCAAAGGAGTCACGCGTCGGGATTTCGCTGCGCGCCGGCCCGTTCCCTCTTCCGGGGCGAGTCGGACGACCGGCTTGCAGGCGAAACTCCTATCCAGATCACAGGGCCTTGCCAGATTCGGGGAGCAGGATCGGGTCGACACCGAAGGGGAGGATGGATCGATGAGGGGACTCCGCAGAGGGATCGTTTCGCTCGCGCTCGCCGGCGCGCTCGCGACCGGCGGGTTCATCGGCGGGATGATGCTGTCGGGCGGCGCAGCCACGGCCGCCACCGGTGGGACCACCACCGCGCTCACGGGCACGGCCGTTGCCGCGACGGCCTCGCCGAGCACGACCCCGAAGTCCAACGAGAGCGCTGCGCACGAGAAGCAGGAAACCACCGCGCAGGAGCAAGCTGAGAACTCGGGGACGGCCCGTCACAACTGCCCACGCCCGTCGAGCAGGACGAGCGCGACCGGCACCAGCTCGAACGTGTAACCGCGGGAAGCGCTCAGCGCCTAGGACGCTTCCGCTTTCTTGAACGCTGCCTTCAAGGATGCCTTCACGGGCGCGCCTTTGGTCACCTTGATGAGGCCGAGCGCGAAACGGCCCATGGCCGAGGTCGGCGAGCGGCTCCAGACGATGTGCACGCTGGTCCCGCCGCCTTCTTTCGGATTTAGGTGCGCTTCGAGGAAGCTCCCCGGGGCCGAGAAGTTGCTCTCGATCACTTCCCACCGGACGATCCCGGGTCGCGACCAGTCGTAGCGCTCTCGCGCCCACACGTTGGGCCGCTTGTTTCCCTCACGGATCTCGGCGGACGTCTCGCCGATCGAGTACACCTTGTACTGGTCCCGCCCGAGGCCGGGCCACGTGTCGGGCCGGCGATCGGAGAAGTCGAGCAGCATCGCTTTCACTTTCTCCGGCGGCAACGCCGTATCGACGTCGAACTCGATCCGGGCCACTGCATCCCCCTCGTCCATCCGATCCGGCTGCGATCGGGTGCGAAGCCTAAGTGCGCCTTCCGTTCATCTCAAGTTTTCCTAACGTCGCCTCCCGGCGACGGTGAAGTTGACCTCCGGTCCTTATGCTCATCGCGGACGCTCGGCCGCTAGAAGGAGTCACCGATCGCGACGAGACGTCCACCCCCCGCGCCCGTGCCGCCGGCCACACCGGCGCCCGTCCCGGTGCGCGAGCAACCCGTCCGAAGCCGCCCGTCGAAGAAGGTCGTCGCAGGGATGCTCGCCATCGCTGCGATCGCTACCGTCCAAGCCGCCCTGACCGGGGCGCCGGCAGCGCGCACGCCGGGCTTCGACGAACGCCGGTACGAGCTGTGGGCGACCAACCTGTACCGGCTGGGCTTCTACGGCGACACGGCGACGTCGAAGCTCGCGAAGGAAGAGCTTCGCTCGGTGCCGTACTCGGCGTACGTGCCGCCGGGCTATCCGTTCATGCTCGTGACGTTGAAGGAGCTCCACGCCGACGACGCGGCGACCAGGCGCGGGGTCCAGGCCGCGCTGGTCGGGCTCATCGTTCTCACCGCGGGGCTGATCTCGTTGCGGCTCTTCGGGCCGCTCGCCGCGCTGCTGAGCGAGGCGATCCTCGTCGCGACCGGTGTGCTCCCAACCTATGCGCAGCTCAACATGTCGGAGATCCTCTTCACGGCGACCCTCTTCGGCTCTATCGCGCTCGCGTTCTTCGGGTTGCGGCGACGGTCGTGGCGCTTGTTGGTGTGCTCGGGGCTGTTGCTCGGCTACGCGATCCTGGTCCGGCCGCAGGTGCTTCTGCTGCCCGTACCGATCGCCATCTATATCGCGTTCGTCACCGGCCGCCGCCGCCGCGCGCTCGCGCTCGGAGCGGTTTTCCTCGTCGCCGCGTACGGCGTTGTCGCGCCCTGGACGATCCGGAACGAGCTGCGCTTGCACGCGTTCGTCCCCGTCGCGTCGTACACCTGGCTCAACCTCTGGGAGGTGAACAACCCGAGCGCCAACGGTCACTTCGTCCGGCCCGAGCGCACGATACCCGACGAAGTGCGTCGCATCCGCGGGCTGCCCGAGATCCAGCAAGACAACGAGTGGCGGCGCCTCGCGCTGTCGTGGATCAGGGCGCATCCGAGCAAGGCGGCGATCGGATGGGTCCGCGACGTCGGCCTGTTCTTCTCCTACCCCGACCCGTACATCCGGGACTGGTACACGCTCCACGGGTGGCGCCCACCCCGCCTCGACGAGCGCGTGATCTACCCGTTGGTCTTCATCGCCGCCGTGCTCGCGCTCGCGTACCGGCGCCGCTGGGGTGAGATCTGGCTGCTCGTCATCGTCGCCGGCTACTTCGTGGGCTTCTTCAGCGTGTTCCTGCCGCTCGCGCGCTACCGGATGCCGTTGCTCCCGTTCCTCGCGATCTTCGCGGCCGGCGTTCCGGAGATGCTGATCGGGCTCCGGGCCGGCCCGCGCGCGCGCACCGAGCCGGCAGAGATGCCGGACGCACCCACGGCAGTGCTCGTCTAGGTCGTCAGCTTGCCGAGCAGCGTGACGGAGTCGACCTTCCAGCCGCTCGACGCGTGAACCAGCGTCATCTGGAGAACCTGCCGGTCGACGCGTGGAGCCGTCGAATCCTTGTTCGTCACCGTGACGTCGACGACGGCGAGCAGCGTCGCGTTGTCACCGCTCACCGATGAGACGGCAAGGTTGACGATCTTCCCCTGCGACGTCGCTTTGGTGGCGCTCACCGCAGACGCGAACTTAGGGTTGCTCGTGAGGCGATCGAAGTCGGACCGGAACTGCCCGCTGGACATCGCAAGCACGGTCGTTCGCTGGGTCGGAAGGGTCGCCGCGTCGTAGGTCGTAAGAGAGACGACGAACCGTCGTGAGAGCGCGAGCACGTCCGAGCGCGTGTGCTCGGGGGCATTGCTGCGGAACAGGAGGACCGACACTGCCAACAGCGCGATGATCCCGACGCCGGCTGCGATCGCGATCCACGCACCGACCGGGCGGCCTTCGTGGCGCTCTTGAAGGAGCGTCGGCATCGGGGCGGGAACGTCTTCGTCCATCGCGTCCCCGAACCACGGGCCTGATCCCGTCGTGTGCGGCTTCTGCTCGGTCGCCATCAGTATCCCAAGGTGTAGAGGTGCAACCACGATACCCGTTCGAGCTCGAGCTGTGCCGTGGGGGTCAGGGGCACGATGGGCGGGGGTGCAGCGGCGGTCATCGAAGCAGACGTGCCGGCGCAGCGGAAGTTGGTGACCGGCTCCTTCGGCCCCACGTCGGTGACGGAGCGCACCGGACGGCTGCTCGGGTTGTAGCTGCACTGGACCGGCTGCTGGTTCTCGACCATGTTGAAGATGAAGTACGGCGCTGCGTACGCGGCGGACACGTCGCTGAGGAACGGTCCGAGGTACGTGAGGAGCAAGTCGAGACTCTCGAGGTGCTTGTGCGTGTTACGCGTGACGGTAGCCAGGTCGGACACCACCGTATCGATCTGGGGCTTGCGGTCGTTCAGCAGCGAGATGATGTCGGTGTCGAGCGTGCGTGTCGACGAGAAGAAGCGGTTGAGATCGCTCGTGTGCGCCGCGGCGGTCGCCAAGACTTGATTCAACGCCGCGATCCCTCGCTCGAACTCCGCGCTATTGCTGTTGAACGCGTCCTGTAGATCGGCGCTGTTCGAAAGAAGCGACGCGATCTCGCCGCTGCGGTCGGCGCCGATCGTTGCGAGCTGATCGAGGGCCTTGATGAGCGCTCGCAGGTCTGGTCCGTGTCCGGTCAAGCCGGTGCCGAGCTCGTGGATCACGGTGCCGAGCTCTTTCGGGTCGATCGAGCTCAGCACCACGGTGAACTCTTTGAGGAGATCCTCGATCTGGAGCGGCGTTTGCGTCAGCGACTCCGGGATGACGTCACCGCTGTGGAACATGGGCCCTGAGGCCGACACCGGAAGAAGGTCGATGAACTGCTCGCCGACCGCGCTCTTGAACTGGACCTGCGCGCGCGTGCCGTCCTTGGGGATCTTCCACTTGCTGTTGATGATCATCTCGATCTTGACCGCGTCGCGCGTGAGCGACATGTGGCCGACCCGGCCGACCTGGACGCCGCGGTACGACACCTCTTGGTTCGTCGCGACGCCGCCGGCGGTCGGGAAGATCCCGTAGATGTGGTACGTGCTCCCGAACACCGTCGGCAGTACCTGCACGGCGAGCAGGAGCACGAGGGCCGCCGAGAGCACCAGGAACGCGCTCGTGTTGATGATCAGCCGCCGGTCGAGCCTCATCGCGTCGGCCCCCACAGCAGGTCGGCGAGGGCCGACGCCTTCGACGCCTGTTTCGACGCAGCCGGTGCCTGCGCGACGGCAGGCGCGCTCGGGGAGAGCGCCGCCGATCCGGTCCCCGGCGGTCCCGTGTTTGTCAGGGACAAGATGACGTCGAGCTGGAGGTAGTCACCGGGGAACGCCCGCGGCCACAGATCTGTGAACCTCGCCAGCGAGCTGAGCGCCTTGTCGAGGTCGCCGGTCGCCGTCATGACCTTGTCGAGGACGAGCGTCAGGTCTTTGACCTGGCGGTCGGTCGACGGCTCTGTCGCCTTCGTGAACCGCGCAAGCACCGACGACGCGTTGTCCAGCGACGACACCAACCGATCGAGGTCGGCACGCTGCGCCGCGAGGATCTCCGTCGCGTCGGCGGTAGACGAGATCGCGCGCGCGACCACATCGGTGCTCCCGGCAACCGTCGAGATCGCGCTGTTGAGGTTGTCGATCGCGGTTGCGAGGTCCGGCGCGCGGTTCGCGAGCACGGGAGTGATCTGCCGCAGCTCGCTGAAGATCTGCCCGAGCTCCGTACCTTTGTCCTTCAAGATCTGCGACGACGAGCGGATCACCGTGGCGAGGTCGGCGGTGGTCCCACCCTGCAGCAGACGGCCGAGCGAGATGAGCGCATCGTCGAGGCCCGGGATACGACTGGTCCGATCCAAGGGGATGACGTCGCCGTTCTGCAGCGGCTGCGGCGAAGGGGTCTCGTTGGAGGGCGCGCGCAGCTCGACGAACTCCTCGCCGAGGAGCGACGTCGAGCGGATCAGCGCGAGCGCGTTGCGCGGGATGCGCGCGCCCTTATCGATCCGAAGCGTCACGCGCGCGTTGTAACCATCGAGGTTGATCGCGCGGACGCTCCCGATCACGACGTCCGAAGACTGCACGTTCGCGAACCGCGGAAGGTCTCCCACCTGATGGAAGATCGCATCGACCTTGATCGAGCCGCCGCCGCTCCCGCACGCGGCGAGGCCGCTCGTGACGAGCAGCACGCCGATGAGGCCGAGCGCGCGCTTCACCACAACCACCTGAACGCGTGATCGAGGCTGCCGCCGATCCGGTCGAGCAGCCCGCCGAGCAACCCGCCCGGCGTGCTCGACGGGGCGGGCGCCGGCCCGGATGAGGTCGACGGTCCGAGCAGCGGCAGTTTCGGCAAGAGGTCGAGCAGGTTCGGGACGGTGTTCGGCGCGTTCCCGGCCGAGGGCGCCGGTGACGCCTTCGCGGACGGAGCCGGCGGCGCCGTTTGAGCCGACGATCCCGACAGCGGCAGTCCCTCGAGACCGAGCAGCACGCAGAGGGCGACCGGCACGCCCGGCGGGCACGTCGTCAAGTGCGCGTCGCGGACGTCGATGTGCACCGGGCCCGGGCCGGAGAAGTCCACCGCGCCGCCGTTGTGATGCCCCTCCACGCCGTCGTCCAGCACGGGCGTCCACTCCACCGCTCGTTCCAGCGAGTCTTGGTGCCGGATGATCGCTTGCGTCGTCTTCGACAGCGTGACGAGGTCGGTCTCCAGCGCGGCCTTGTGGTCATGTACCAGCGAAGAGAGCTGATCGGTCAGGAGCGCGATGTTCGCAAGCGATCCGCCGAAGCTCGCGCGCTCGTCCGCGATCGCGCCGAAGGCTTCGGCGAGGTGCGTATTGAGGTCGACGAGGTCGGAGCGCCGCTGGGCCAGCGCCGATATCAACGACGATAGATGGACGACGATCTGATCGAGGTCGGCCGACCGCGTTAGCACGGTCGCGCTCACCTTCCCGCCGCCTTCGAGCGTTGCGCTGAGGTCGCCGCCGACACCCCGCAGGGACTGGGACAGATTGCTCACGAGCACGCCCAGCGCCGGCGAGCCGCCCTGCGTGCCTTGCTCCAGCGCGTCGAGCAGCTTCTTGAGCTGCGTCAGGAGATCGTCGAGCTCGGCGGGGATGAACGTGTGGTCGGTGCCGATGACGTCGCCGGTCTTCAACGCTGCTCCGGATGAATACGGCGGGAACAGCTGCACGTAGCGGTCCGAGATCAACGAGATCGGGACGATCGTCGCGCGCGCGTCCGCAGGGATCTTGCGCGTCTTGTCGATCCGCATCACGACCTTGACGTCGTTGCCCACCGGCGTAACGGATACGACGCGACCGACGGCGACGCCGAGCACCATCACGCGCGACGACGGGAACAGGCCGATGGTCTTCGTGAACATCGCGGTGACCTTGATCGAGCCCTGATCGGTGCTCGGCTTCACCGCGAGCGCGACGGTTCCGGCCAGGAACGTGAACGCGATCGCGATCGCGAGCAGCCGCCGGGAGCCGGTCACTTGGTCATCCACCCTTCCACGAGCGGGCTCCACTGCGGCGCGCCGGACGTCGACGTAGTGGACACGATGTTCGTCGCGCCGGCGCTCGCGGCGGCACAGTCCTGGGGAGGCCCGGCGGCCCCGCCGGTTCCGATCTTGACCGGCGGGAGCGGGGGGATCGAGCTCGCTTCGATCGCCATGATGCAGATGCCGGCCCAGCGGCCCCGGTACACGATGCGCGCGAACGCTTCGGCGGACGGCCCGATCAGCTTCAGTGCTTCCTCGACCTGTCCGAGGTTCGCGTCCACCAACGCGAGCGTGCTGTGCAGATCGTTGAGGATGGTGTCGAGATCCGGACGCTTGGCGCGCAGGAGTCCGCCGAGCTGACCGGCCAGCTCGTCCGTGTTCCGCAGCAAGCTCTGGACGACGGCGCGGCGTTGTGCGAGCACGCCCATCACAGTGTTGAGCTGCGAGAGGATCGTCTGGATGTTCGGAGCCGATGCGTCCAGCGACGCGAGGATCTCATCGCCTTTCGACAGCACCGTGTCGAGCGACTGCGACTTGGAGCCGAGGGCCGAGAGCACCTTCGCAGCACCCTTGAGCGTGCCGGCGACGTTCCGGTGCGGGTCGGCCGTGATCGCAGCCAGCGCCTTGAACGCCTCGTTCAGCTCCTTGCCGTTGACGTTGGTGAGTAGGTCGACCGTCGCGTTGGCCGTTTGATAGATCTCGAACGGGATCTCGGTCCGGTCGAGCGGGATGCGATCACCGTTCTTCATGTACGGCCCCGGACCTTGCGCATCGATGACGACCGACTTGGTGCCGAGGATCGTCTTCAGCGAGATCGCGGCCGTCGCGTCGCGCGGGATCGTTACCCCACCGCCGACCGAAAGCGTGACGAGGACGCGGTCGCCGTCGAGCTTCACCTTGGAGACCGTGCCGACCTTCAAACCGGCGATGCGAACGTCGCTTCCCGGCGATAGGCCCGCCGCGTCGGCGAACTCCGCCGTGACCGTGTAGTTGTGGGAGATGAACGGGAGCTTCTTGAAATCGAACGCCAGCAGGAAGATCAGGGCGAGCACGATGATCGACACGATGCCCACCGCGACCTGATTGCGCTCCCGGAAGGACTTCACGGCTTCCCTCCCGGCAGGCCCGACAGGATCGACGTGATATCCGGCTGTCCCGCGGCCGAGCCGGACGAAACGGCGTTCTCGCACCCGGACGTCCCGGCGAGGCAGAACGCGGGGATGTAAAGGTTTACCCACTCGCCGTACGACATCGCTTTAAGCGTCGCGCGCTGGACGTCGTCGAGGTGCTGGAGGATCTGCACGAGGTCGGCCTGATGCTTGCGCACCAACTCGAGCAGCGTCGCCACGTTGCCTATGTCCCGCTCGAGCGAGGTCCTGTTCGTCTTGACCAGCTTCGCGAGCTCGCCGGTAGCCGTGTTCAGGTTGATCAACACGCGGTCGAGCTGCCCCGAATCCGAGGCGAGCGTGTCTGCGATCGTGGCGAGATTGGAAAGGAGTTGCTCGAGCTGGACGCGTTGATCGGCGACGGCCGTCGATACCGTGCTCAGCCCGTCGACGAGGCTGCCGATCTGTGCGTCTTTCGTCGAAAGGGTTCCGAGCAGCTTCGAGGTGTCGCTCAATATCGCGTCGATGTCGCCCTTGTGCGGTGCGATCGCTTGCACCAGAGCTTCGCTCAGCGCGTTGATGTCGGACGGGTTGATGCCGGTAAGGAGCGGTCTCAGGTTGTTGAAGATCGTGTCCAGGTCGAGCGGCCCCTCGGTTTGCGTCGTGGGAACCAAGTCGCCGGGTGAGAGGTAGGGAGCGGCCCCCGTTCCGGGATCCAGGTTCACGACGCGCAAGCCGAGCAGGTTGCGATAACGGATCTCGATATGGGTCGCCTTCGGTAGCTTGACGCTCTTGTCTATCGCGAGCTTCACGATCGCGATGCCGTGATCGACGCGCGCGCCGTCGACCTTGCCGACCTTGACCCCGGCCAGTGTTACCGGGTCCCCCGCGGCAACGCCGGTGGCGTCGTTGAACGCCGCTTGAATCGAGTAGCGCGCGCGCAGCAGTGCGAAGTTCCCGATCTGCGATGCGAGGATGACCGTGACTGCAAGCGTCGCCGCGGTGAAGATCGCGAGCTTGAACAGAACTCCGCGCAGCTTCACAGCAGACGCTCCGGGATCAGGCCGCGTCCGTCGACGAGCGCGGCGTTCAGAAGGAGCGCCACGTCGCTCGGTTGGGTACCGAACGGCAGTGCGAGCAGCTGGCCAACTTGCGCGCGGTATGCGGCGAGGATGCGCGGATCGGCGCTCGACGCCATCGCGGGCGCGGGCGTCGGTCCGTCACCCGTATACCCGCCGGGGTTCTTCGTCTGCTCGGCGCTCAGCACCCACAGCTGCCAGCACGTCGATCCTTCGAGCGACGGGTGCAGCTGGCCGACGGTCTGCCCTGCTGAGTTCGTGCACGGGATCGACAGGTTCGTGTCCCAGTCTTGGGTGAACGTTTTCAACGCGGCCACCGTCGACGGCAACGCACTGCGGTGCGCCGCGACGATGTCGAGGATGTCGGCGCCTTTGACGGAGATGTCGACGAGGTCTTGGTAGTGGTTGTCGACGAGGTCGGCCAGCTTGTTCAGCACGGTGGGCGCGTCTCGCAAGAATGCTTGCACGTCGGTCGAGTCCGTGACGAGCTGCTTGCTCAGCTTGTCCAGGCTGTTGAGCGACGCGACGAGATCGGGTGATGCCTTGCTGAGCGCACCGGTCGACGTGTCCAGCCCTGCGAGCACCCGGTCCAGGTCGCCTTTGTGCGCGGCAAGGACCGCAAGCGCGGTGACTCCCTTGTCCATCGCGTCGCGCGCGTCTTGCTCTTGCCCGGCCAGTCCCACCGCCAGCGCGTGCAGCGCACCACCGAGGTCCCCAGGTTTCGCCGAGTCGAGGATCGGAACGAGAGCGGAGATCACCTGATCGAGCTCGAAGGGTGCCGTGGTGCGGCTCTCGGGGATCTGATCACCGTTGCGGAGCAGCTTTCCGTTCGGATGCGTCGGATCGACCAAGGCGACGAACTTCTCGCCGAACAGCGTCTTCGCGCCGATCATCGCGGTGACGTCTTCTGGGATCTCCATCCCTGGGTCGATCGCGAGCGTCACGATCGCCGTCCGGTTCGGCTCGCGTTGGATCTTCGCTATCTGGCCTATCTGCACACCGCGGAGCTTGACGTCACCGGAGACGCGCAGCAGCTGGCCGGTGCGCGCGAACGTAACCTTCACTTGGAACGGCCCGCCGGGGTGCCCGCCGAGGCCGCTCAAGACGTAGAAAACGAACCCGACGGTTAACACGATGCCGGCCAAGCCGAGGACGAGGTTGCGCCTCGCCGCGCTCATCCCGCGATCCGCACCGTGTCCGCGATACCCCACATCAGCGCCGAGAGCGCGAAGTTGAGCACCAGGATGACGACGATGCTCGTTCGGATGGCCTTTCCGACCGCCACGCCGACGCCGACCGGTCCGCCGCGCGCGTTGTAGCCGTAGTAGCAATGGATCAGCGCGATCGCCGCAGCGAAGATCCACGCTTTCAGCAGGGAGTAGAAGACGTCGATCGGCGGCAGGAAGAGGCTGAAGTAGTGGGCGAACGTCCCTGCGGATAATCCTTGCAACCTGACGACGGCAACCTCGGTCGCGAGGTACGACGCGAAGAGCGAGATCAGGTACAGCGGCGTGATCGCCACCAAAGCGGCAACGACGCGGCTCGACACCAAGTAGCGCCGCGTCGGTATCGCCATGACCTCCAGCGCGTCGATCTCTTCGTTGATGCGCATCGCACCGAGCTCGGCGGTGAAGCTGGCGCCGACCTGTGCCGCAAGCGTGACGCCGGCGATGATCGGCGTGATCTCGCGGGTGTTGCCGAACGCCGACACGAAGCCGGAGAAGGCCTGCGCGCCGATCAGCTCCAGCCCCTTGAACCCTTCGAGCCCGACGAGGCCACCGGTGATGAACGCCATGAAGAAGATCACGCCGGCTGTGCCGGCTCCGACGATGAGCGCGCCGGAACCCCATGTGATCTCGCTGATGATCCGCAAGACCTCACCCGGATGCCGCGGAACGACGAGCACGCAGTCGACGAGCGTGCGGATGTAGAACGTGATCTGCTCGCCGATCGCCTCGATCCCGTGCGTCAGGCGGCTCACCATGAACCGTGGGAACGTCAGGACGGGCTGAACGCGCGCGGCCATATCAGGACAGCTTGTTCGGGATCAACTGGAAGTAGAGGACGGTGAACACGATGTTGACGAAGAAGATCAGCATGAACGTCAGTACGACGCCTCGGTTCACTGCGTCGCCGACGCCCTTCGGTCCCCCCTTCGCCGACAAGCCCATGTGAACCGCGACCATCGCCGCGACGAGGCCGAACACGCCGGCTTTCAACAGCGCGAAGTACAGGTCCCACGGCTGCGCGAGCAAGCTGAACGAATTCAGATACGCGCCTGCCGTTCCACCTTGCAGCACCACGTTGAAAAGGTAGCCGCCGGCGATACCGGCGACGCTCACGAAGCCGTCGAGCAGGATCGCCACGAATACCGACGCCCAGATCCGAGGGACGACGAGGCGATGCACGGGATCGACACCGAGCACCTCCATCGCGTCGATCTCCTCACGGATCTTGCGGGAACCCAGGTCCGCCGTCATCGCGGAGCCGGCGGCGCCGGCGATCAGCAACGCGGTCGCGATCGGGGCGGCTTCGCGAACGATCGCGAGCACCATCGCCGCACCCGTCTGCGAATACGCGCCGAGCTGTCGCGCGATGTTGCCGACCTGCAGCGCGATGACCATCCCGAATGCGAGCGACACCAGGATTACCGGAACGATCGAGACGCTGGCGATGAACCACGACACGCGCACGAACTCTTCGAACGGCACCGGCCGCTTCAACATCGTCTGGAACGCGTCCAACGTCAGGGAGAACATGCGGCCGGTCTGATCGAGCAGCCCGCTCGGCAGGCCCAGCCTGCGCGCGGCGCTTCGGCCGGCGGTCTCCGGGCTCGCCGCCATCTAGGACGCGCTCCCGTCGGCGTCGCTCGGGCGGTCTCTCTCTTCGCTCATGCCGATCGGCCCATCGGTCGCCCCCGCGAGGAACTGCTTCACGACCGGATCTTTTGACGTGAACATGTTCTCTTTCGGGCCGAAGGAAACCAGCCGCCGCCGGAACAGCAAGCCGATGTAGTCGGCGATCTGCGCCGCCGACGGGATGTGGTGCGTCACGATGATCATCGTTGCCCCGGTTTGGGCCTTCAGGTCGAGGACCAGCTCGTTCAAGAAGGCCGTTCGAACCGGGTCGAGGCCGGAGTCGGGCTCGTCGAACAATATGATCTTGGGGTCGAGCACGAGCGCGCGCGCAAGGCCGGCACGTTTGCGCATCCCGCCGGAGATCTCGCCTGGGAACTTCAGCTCCGCACCGCGCAGCCCGACGAGGTCGAGCTTCTCCATGACGATGTGACGGATCTCTGCTTCCGGCTTCCGCGTGTGCTCGCGCAACGGGAACGCCGTGTTGTCGTATACGGTCATCGACCCGAACAGCGCGCCGTCCTGGAACAGCACGCCGAAGCGCTTCCGCACGTCGTACAGCGCTTGCCCGCGAAGGATCGAGATGTTGTCCTCCCCGACTAGAACGCGTCCGCGATCGGGGCGAAGCAGGCCGACCAAGTGTTTCAGGAAAACGCTCTTCCCCGTCCCAGACGGACCGAGCACGATCGTGACGAGCCCTTTCGGGATTTCCATCGAAACATCTTCGAAGATCGTCTGCGGCCCGAAGGATTTCGTTAGTCCTTGAACGGAGATCGCCGAGTCTGGGACGGCGCCGTTCCCTTCTGAAGGCCGTGCGCTAACGCTTCCGGGCACCTCGCCTCCATGCAACGACTGCGCTTTGCGATCTACCCGGTCAGGCGCCCACCGCCTCGGGGGCAACAGTCTCTCTTGCGTGCCTCCGCGGAGTCAATATCGCTTCGGGTCGGTTGCGGCTGCGCGCGATGGACACATCCGTTCGCGACCAAACATAATGAGAGCCGTGGCCACCTCCACGTCGGTCCTCGCGGTTGCGCGCGACGATGGCTTGTTCGGTCCATCCTCGGTCGCATGGCGTGTCGTCGGTCACCCCATGGCGTTCGTCGGCGGGTTGCGATCGCTTATCATCGGCGCGCTCCACCCGCTCGTTGCGGCGGGCACCGTCGAGCACAGCGACTATCGGAACAGACCCGTCGACCGGCTCCGCACGACTTCTCGATACGTCAACGCGACGGTGTTCGGCGACCGAGAGGCTGCTCGACAGGCGGCGGCGATGGTGGTGCGCGCGCACCGGCGGGTTAAAGGAATCGACCCGGTCACGGGCAAGCAGTACGACGCCGCGAACGTCGACGAGCAGGTGTGGGTGCATTCGGTGGCGTGGCACTCGTACATGGCGGCGTACCGTGCCTACGCCGGGCGACTCACCGAACAAGAGCAAGACCGATACCTCGCCGAAGGGGTTGCCGCAGCGACGATGATCGGCGTCCCGGCCGAGCGGGTTCCGGCGTCGGTTGCCGATCTCCGCGACTACTGGGCGACGATGCGACCGCAGCTGTGCGTCGGCGCGTACGGGCGCGAGCTCATCGACTTCGTGCTGCACCCGACGTTCCCGACCGAGCTGCTTCCATTCGTCGTGCCGTACTCGATGCTCGTGCGGCTGGCCGTCGCGATCATCCCGCGCGACCTACGGTCGATCATGGGCATGGCACAGCCGCGCGCGCTCGATGTTGCAAGCGTCCCGGCCGGCCGCTCGATCGCACGGGCACTGGTGATGCCCGGGGTGCGCGATCTGATGGAGGTCTTGTTCGGCGGCGATGTGCGCGCGCTCCGGCGGGGTGCTCGCGCGAAGGCGAGAGACGCGTCGGGTCCGCGTGTTGCATGATGGAGCCATGAGCTACAAGCGGATCCTCACGGGAACGGACGGCTCGCCGCCCTCGCTCGAGGGCGTGCGTCACGCTGCCACCGTCGCGAAGGCATACGGGGCTGAGCTCGTCATCATGTGCGTGTACCGGCCGGTCGACCCCGTGACCGTCGAGCAGTGGAAGGAGCAAGCCCCCGACGAGTTCGCGTGGCGCCTGGGTCCCGCCTCGCCGGCAGAAGGCGCCGTCGAGCGCGGTGTTGCGGTCGCGAAAGAGATGGGCGTCGACGCGCGCACCCGTGTCGAGCAGGGCGACCCCGCCGACACGATCCTGAAGGTGGCCGAGCTCGAGGACGCCGACCTGATCGTCGTCGGAAACCGGGGGATGGAAGGGCCGTCGCGCTTCTTGCTCGGCAGCGTGCCCAACGTGATCTCGCACCACGCGCCCTGCGACGTGCTGATCGTGAAGACGTACCCATGAACGCCGGATGGATCGTGATCCTCGTCTGCGCGGGCGGGTATCTGTTGCTCGCTCTGTACGGGAAGTACCGCACGATCAAGCAAGCGTTCGAGGACGCGCGCGACGAGCAGGCGAGGGCGAATCCTCGGGCCGAGGAGCCGCCGGCTCCGTAGGAAATCCCTGGTCAGGACCAATCTTTGACCGTGCCATCGTGCAATGGTACATTCCCACCTGATGAGTTCAGCGCGCGCGCAGACGCCCATCGGGCCGGCCGACCTCGAGCGGTTCCGTGCCGTCCAGGCCCTCGCGTACCGCTGCGCTGAGGAGGTTGCCCGGTCCCTCACGCCCGGCGTCACGGAGCGGCAGGCTTCAGCCCACCTGGGGCGGCTGCTCCGTGAAAACGGCGCGGACGATTGGTTCCACGTCCCGTTCGCGTGGTTCGGGGATCGGACGACGCTGCGCGGCATGCGCAATCCGCTGAAGTTCTTCCCGTCGAGCAGGCCGCTCGAGGACGGGATGCCGTACATCCTGGACGTCGCGCCGATCGTGGGCGGCTTCACGGCGGACATCGGCTACGCCGGGTGCGACGGAGAGAACGCGATATTCGACCGGATGATCGCCGACCTCGAGGAGTATCGCGGTCTCGTGCTCGACGGGGTGCGCGCGCGCAAGAAGCTGAGCCAGATCTACGAGGACGTCGACGCGCTCGCCGCGCGGCACGGCTACGAGCCGGCGCACCACACGTATCCCGGCAAGGTGCTCGCACATCAGGTCTGGCACATCGAGGGCCCGGGCCCGCGCACCGTTGTGGCCGGCTTCGGGAACCGAACGCTGCGGCGACTCGGACGCAGCCTGATGGTCGGATTGAGCGAAGGATGGTCGCCGCTGTGGAACGGCGGGCATCGGTCGGACCACGCGCCGGTCCCCGGCATGTGGGCGATCGAGCCGCACCTCGGGTTCCACGGCGTCGGTGTGAAGTTCGAAGAGTTGCTCGTCGTCACCGACGACGACGCGTACTGGCTGGACGACGATCTCCCGCACGTGCGCCGCTGGGCGCGCGCAGAAAGGGTGGTGGCGCGCGATGGTGTCTAAGACGGCTGTGTCGAAGACAGTCGATCAAGAGGTTCGCGAAACGCCCAAGGACGAGCAAGCCTACCTGCGGCTCGTCGAGCGGCTTTCGAAGGCCTCGGTCGAGAAACATTGGGAGCCCTACATCGACATCGAGTGGGACGACCCCGTAATGAAGATCGATCTCAGCGATCCGCGGTGGGAGGTTCCCGCGATCGACTCACTCGGCGGGCACCCCTGGTACAAGGCGCAGTCGCAAGAGGTCCGCTCCGGGATCGGCCTGTATCGGTTCGCGAACGCAGCGAAGGTCGGCGTGCAGTTCGAGAACCTGCTCAACCGTGGGTTGTACACGTACGCGTTCAAGCTCCCGAACGGCTCTGCTGAGTTCAGGTATGCCTACCACGAGGCGATCGAAGAAGGCCATCACGGGATGATGTTCCAAGAGCTGGTGAACCGCACCGGATTCGATATCCCCGGTCTTCCTGCCATCCTCCGTCTGACGGCGCAGTTCGTGCCCATGCTCGGCCGGTTCTTCCCGGAGCTTTTTTTCTTCTTCGTCCTGGGCGGTGAGGATCCGATCGACTACGTGCAGAGAAGGATGCTCGCCGAAGACGAGAACATCCATCCGCTGGCTGAGCGGATCATGCGCATCCACGTCGCGGAAGAAGCGCGTCATCTGTCGTTCGCGCGCTCTTACCTACGCCGCCGCTTGCCGCAGATCGGCTTCATCCGGAAGCGGATCCTGCGCGTTGCGATCCCGATGATCCTGGGACAGATGTCGCGCATCATGCTAGCGCCGTCGCGCGCGATGGTGCGGCACTTCAACATCCCTTCCGAAGTCATGGACGAGGCCTACCGGCACAATCCGCGCGCGCGGGCCGAGGTGAAGGCATCACTCGCCAAGGTTCGCAATCTCGCGGTTGAGCTGGGTCTGGTCGACGGCTTCACGAAACAGATCTGGAAGGCGTATCGGATCTGGGACGAGCCGGCCCAAGCGGCAGCCTGATGTTGGCGACCGAACGTCGCGTCCGTTCCGGCGACGTCGAGCTGGCCATCCGCGAAGCGGGCGACCCCGACCGTCCGACCGTCGTCCTCGTCCACGGTTACCCGGACACATCAGCTATGTGGGTTCCGGTGTTCGAGCGGCTGGAACCGCGCTATCACGTCGTGAGCTATGACGTGCGCGGCGCCGGCGCGTCGTCGACCCCCCGCGGTCCGAATGCGTACTCGCTCGAGCACCTTGTGGGCGACCTCGGAGCGGTGATCGACGCCGTCAGCCCGAGCAAGCCCGTCCACCTCGTCGGTCACGATTGGGGCTCGATCCAGGGCTGGGAAGCGGTGACCACGTCTCGCTTGAGCGGCCGCATCGCATCGTTCACGTCGATCTCGGGCCCGAGCCTTGATCACGCGGGCAGATGGCTCCGCCGGAAGCTGCGCGCGGGCCGGATCGGACAGCTCCTCCGTCAGATGGCCGGATCGTGGTACATCGCGGCGTTCGACATCCCCGGGGCGGGACGCGTCGTCGCGAGGCTGGCGCCACGCCGCGGTCTCGATCCACGGACCGTGCGTAACGGCGTCGGAATGTACCGGCAGAGCATGCGCTCTCGCTTGCTGAACCCGCGAGACGGGCACACCGATCTTCCCGTCCAGGTCGTGATCCCGACGCGCGATCCGTTCGTATCGCCTGCCTTGCTCGACGGCATCGAGCACATCTCGCCGAACCTTTGGCGACGACGGGTGCGCGCCGGCCACTGGGTCCAGCGCTCACACCCTGACCTCGTCGCGCGCTGGATCGCCGAGCTGGTCGACCACGTCGAAGGGGCGCCGCCGGCTCGCTCGCTCCAGCGCGCGCGCGTGGGCGCGAAGCGGAAGCCGCTCGAAGGGAACCTCGTCGTCATCACCGGCGCGGGGAGCGGCATCGGCAGAGCGACCGCGCTCGCGTTCGCCGAACGCGGCGCGGAAGTCGTTATCGCGGACATCAACGCGGCTGCGGCGGAGCGGACCGCCGACCTCGCGCGCCTGCTCGGAACGAACGCGTTCGCCTTCGAGGTCGACGTCTCCGACCAGCAGTCGATGGAGCGGTTCGCGAAAGCCGTCGAAACCGAGCACGGGGTTCCCGACATCATCGTAAACAACGCCGGCATCGGCGTCGCCGGTCCGTTCCTCGACCACGACTTCGACGACTGGCGTCGCGTGCTCGACGTGAACCTCTGGGGTGTGATCCACGGCTCGAAGCTGTTCGCACAGCAGATGGTCGACCGCGGCGAAAGAGGGCACATCGTGAACGTCGCTTCCGCCGCCGCGTTCTTCCCCTCCCGCACGCTCCCGGCGTACAGCACGTCGAAAGCCGCGGTCTTGATGCTGAGCGAGTGCCTGCGCGCGGAGCTTTCGAACAAGGGGATCGGCGTTTCCGCGATCTGCCCCGGCCTTATCAACACGTCGATCACGCGAACGAGCAGCTTCGTCGGACTCCCGCGCGAGGAGCAAGAGAAGCAGCGCCGGGCGGCGATCCGCATCTATCAGCTTCGGAACTTCACGCCCGATCGCGTTGCGACGGAGATCGTGCGTGCGGTGCGCGAGAACATCGCCGTCGTGCCGGTCGCACCCGAAGCGAAAGCGCTTCGGTTCCTCTCGCGGCTGTCGCCTCGCGTCATGCGGCTGCTCGCGCGCGTCGACTCGACGCCACGCTGATGGGTGTGGGCTGATGGGTGTGGGCTGATGGCCGACTATCGCGTCGACGAGCTCGCCCGCGCGGCCGGGACCACCGTTCGTAATGTTCGCGCGTATCAAGATCGTGGGCTGTTGCCGCCACCTCGGCGGGAAGGCCGCGTGGGCTTCTACGACGACGCGCACCTCGCGCGGCTCACGCTGATCGGCAGGCTGCTCGAACGTGGATACAGCTTGGCGAACATCGCGGAGCTGATCGCCGGTGTGGAACAAGGCCACGACCTCGGGCAGCTGATGGGCCTCGAGGAGGCGGTGTCGAGCCCGTGGTCCGACGAGGTCCCCACGTACATGTCGCCGGAGGAGCTACTTGATCTGTTCGGGTCCGCGGCGAGCGTCGAAGCGCTGACTGATGCGGTCGAGATGGGCATCCTCGAGGTCGACGGCGAGCGCTTTAAGGTCAACAGCCCGCGCCTGCTGCACGCCGGGGCCGAGCTCGCCGCCGCCGGCATTCCGCTCGACGTCGTAGCAGCGGAGCTCCGTCGGCTGCGGCGAGACGTCGATCGCATCGCGGCCCGCTTCGTCGAGATGACTGCGACGCACATCTTCGACCGGTACGGCGACGACCTTCCGCCCGCCGGTGACGTCCCCAAGCTGGCCGAGCTGATCTGGCGCTTGCGGCCGCTCGCCGAGATGGTCGTCGACGCGGAGCTCGCGCGCGCGATGGAACGGCACGCACAAGAGACGCTCGGGGAGCACATCCAGCGCGCGCTCGATCAGGGAAGCGCGCGCGACACCGCGGGCTAGTACGGCGGCCGCGGCGCCGGCGGCGTCTCGCCGGCGGTGGGGCGTCGCCCGCGATCGATCCGCGTACGCACGGCGCGCGGCAACGCGCCAAAGCTCGCTTCGACTCCCATCATCCCCCGCTCGATGTTGAACAGCGCTTGTTCCATGCGCAGCAGCCGCTCGGGCGACAGCTCGAAGCTCGCGATGCGGTCGTCCCAGCTCTGCGCCATTTTGTCGAAGCGATCCATCGTCTCCTCGAGGCGCAGCATGATCCGGTGCGCGTCGCGGAGCATGTCGACGAGCTCCGAAATCAGGCGCTCCGGCGCACCGAGGAATGGGATCCGTTGCTGGATCCCCTTAACCATCTCACCGACGTCGAGCCTCATGCCCACACCCCCCGTTACGCATCAACGATAGCGCCGATGGGCCGCGGCGAGGAGAAGGTGCGGTATCCGGTTCACTTCGCCGCGAAGATGTGCCACTCGTCCGGAACGCCCTTGAGCTGATGCGTGCCTCGATCTTCGAAGCTGATGCCCGAGCCTGCGACGAGGTCCTTGACCGTGCTCGACACGAGCACCTCGCTGGCATCGGCGCGCGCAGCTACCCGTGCGCCGATGTGCACCGCGAGACCTCCGACGTTCGAGCCCATGATCTCGCATTCGCCGGTGTGAAGGCCCGCCCGTATCTCCAGCCCTACGGAACGCACCGAGTCTCTGATCGACATCGCGCACCGAACGCCGCGAGCCGGGCCGTCGAAGGTTGCGAAGAAGCCGTCTCCCGCCGTGTCGATTTCACGACCCCGGAACCGCGAGAGCTCCTTGCGCACGATCGAATGGTGCTGGCCGAGAAGGTCCTTCCACTTGTGGTCACCGATATCGGCCGCGCGCGCGGTCGACCCGACGATGTCGGTGAACAGGATCGTTGCCAGAACCCGGTCCAGCTCGGGCGCAGGCTGGTGCCCGGTCAGGAACTCGTGCACCTGGTCGAGGATCGTGTCCTGGTCGTCGAACCATGGATAGTGGTCGGCGCCGGGCAACTCGACGTATTTCGCGTCGGGGATGTGCTCGGCGAGGTATCGCCCGTTGCGGACGTCGAGGATGTCGTTGTCTTTGCGATGCATGACCAGCGTCGCGCACTGGATGGACGGAAGCACGTCTCGGACGTCGATCTCGGTCGCGACGCGCTGCAACGCGAGGAACATGTCCGGACTTGCGCCGTGACGCTGCTCGCGAGCCTGGCCCATGATGAAGTCCTCCCAATCGGGGTGCGATCGCATCCCGGGAGCGAAGCGCTCGTAGAAACGGAAGTCCGGCTTGCCCCATCCGGGCGCCGCGTCGTGCATCGGCGAGGCCTCAGGTATCCAGCCCCACGGATAGTCGTCCGCCCTCATGAGTCGCGCTGCCGCGTTACAGAGGATCAGAGAACGCACCCGCTCCGGGAACGACGCAGCGTACAGCGTGCAGAGCGAGCCGCCTTCTGCGTATCCGAACAACGACGCGTTGTCCCAATGGAGCGCGTCCATCACGGCGTTGATGTCGTCCATGCGTTGCTCGAGCGTCGGCACACCGGTGTTGAGGATCGGTCCGGAGAGGCCGGTCCCTCGCTTGTCGAAGATGGCGACCGTTGCGGACGTGCCGAGACGCTCCAGGAACCGCCGGTAGTACGGGTCGTCCCACTGGATCTCGATGTTGGACGTGATGGGCGGGGCGAGGACCAGATTGAGCGGGCCGGAGCCGACGACTGCATAGGCGACATGCTGCTCGCCGACGCGCGCGTACCGGATGTCGATCGACATGGGGGCTCAAGCGTAACGGAGTCGCCGATTCCCAGACAGCTCTCACCGGGGTCGCGATCCACGCCGGCACGAGGGGGCGACTGCGACTACTGCTGCGACGAACGCGACCTCGGCACGTGTCGTGCAGTCGCGCCGGGCTCGCTCAGTCCTCCTGCGCACGGCCGGATCCGGACGCGTGGTCTGTCAGCAGCGCGTCGTGGATGCCCACGAGGTCGAGCGTCTTGCGCGCGGCGTCGCTCAGCGACCACGTGAGCTCGACGCCGTGATCTCGGCATAGCAACATCGTCTGCAGCAGCAACCTTATGCCGCTCGAGTCCATGAACGTGACTCCGGTCCAGTCGAGTGCGATCTCGTTCGGGGTTCCCCGGAGGACGGCCAGCACAGCGTCCCGAACCATCGACGTCACTGCGATGTCGAGCTCGCCTTCGCACCGGATCGTGATCGCGTCGCCGCCGTCCGACACGCGCACGGAGAAATCGTCCGGCATTCTTAGCTCAGGCATCGCGTCCGCCGTCCACGTCGATCTCGAACCACACGACGGTTCCTCCTCTTCGCTTCTCAGCGCCCCAGCGATCCGCCTTCCGCCGGACGATCTCCAGGCCCCACCCACCGGTAGGCGTCGGCCTCCGCGGCGAGGGGAGCGTCGTCCCGTGACCCGGGTCGGCTATCTCCGCCCGGACGGTGTTGTCGTCGTGGGAGATGCTGAGCGCGATGCGCTCGCCTTCCCGCAGTCCGCCGTACCGGAAGCTGTTCGTCACCAGCTCGGACACGAGCAGCGCCACGTCATCGATCACACCGTCGAGTGCGGGTGTGTTCAAGTCGGTCACGAGCCGTCGCGCCTCGCGAGCGGCTTCGCGCCGGTTCTCGAGCGTGGCGTCGATCAATCGTGTCATCGGTCAGTTTCCGTACGCGTGCTCCCGCACGGCGCCGACGAGCTCGCTCGTGACGAAGGGCTTCGTCACGTATCCGGCCGCGCCTTCAGAAAGCGCGCGCTGGATGGTTCCCGGTGACGCGTGCGCAGAGAGAATGACGACGGGGACCCGTTCGAGCCTGCCGTCCTCGCGGAGGTCGCGGAGGACGTCCCATCCTTCGCCGTCGGCCAAGCGTAGGTCGAGAAGCACAAGGTCGGGATTGTCTTCCGAGAGCTGCGCGCGCGCTTCCGCGACACCGGATGCAGCAACCACCTCGTACCCCTCGCTGCGGAGGATCACCTTGATCATGAAAAGGATGTCTGGCTCGTCATCCACGATGAGAACACGTGAGCTCATCGATCCTCACCCCTCTTGAAGTAGATCAAGAAGCGCGCGCCGCCGCCATCGGCGGGCGCGTAGTCGATCCGGCCCTGGAACGATTCCACGAACCCCTTGACGATCGCGAGGCCGAGGCCGGACCCCTCGATCGCCTGAGTTTCCGCCCCGCGCTTGAACGGTTCGAACAAGACGGTCGCCAGTTCCGAGGAGACGCCGGGGCCGTCGTCGGCGACTTCGAGCACGACGAGATCGGGCGCGCGCGCTTCCGACCGTAGCGTGATGCGTTTTCCGCCGTAGCGATACGCGTTGGACAACAGATTCGTGATCACCTGGTCGAGCCTCCCGGGATCGGCCCGCACGGTCTCCGGACCGATCGCGGTGTCGACGGAGGTACCGTCCGGCGGCGGAAGCGTGAGCATTGCGCGTTCGACCGCGTCGTCGAGCCGGACCTCACTCAGCGGCCTCGTTTTCCCCTGAACGATCTGCGTCAGATCGAGGAGGTTGTTGACCAACGTCCTCATACGGATGGCTTGGCGCGCGAGCGCGTCGATCTGCTCGGGAAACTCCGGATCCTCCACGGCCTTCGGATTCCTCAGATGACTCGAGAGACCGATGACGACGGACAAAGGGGTTCGGAGCTCGTGCGCCGCGTTGGCGATGAATCGATCCTTCGCCAGCTCCGCGTTGCGGCGGTCGGTCAGGTCGCGAGTGATCTTCGCGAAGCCTTGGAGGTGTCCGTCGTCGTCGTAGACGGCTGTGATGACGACGTTCGCCCAGAAGAGGGAGCCGTCCTTACGCACACGCCACGCCTCGTCTTCCACCCGCCCGGCCGTCTTCGCCATCTCCAGCTCGCGTTCGGGTTTCTGCGCGTCGAGATCCTCCTGTGTATAGAAGGTCGAGAAGTGCTTGCCGATGATCTCGTCGGCGGTCCAGCCTTTGATTCGCTGCGCGCCGGCGTTCCACGTCTGCACGTAGCCGCGCGCATCGAGCATGAAGATGGCGTAGTCGGTCACGTGGCTCACGAGCATCCGGAACTCTTCCTCGCTCCGCCGGAGGTGTTCTTCGGCTAGTCGCCGTTCGCTCAGATCTCGGGTGACCTTCCCGAACCCTCGCAGCCGCCCGTCGGCCTCGTACAACGGCGTGATCACGACACTCGCCCAGAAACGGCTGCCGTCTTTCCGAACGCGCCACCCCTCGTCCTCGACGCGACCCTCCTGGAGGGCGGTCTTGAGCTCCCGTCCGGGCTTGTCCCACGCGAGGTCTTCCTCCGGGTAGAAGATCGAGAAATGCTTGCCGATGATCTCTTGCGGCTTGTACCCCTTGATCCGCTGGGCCCCGGCGTTCCAGCTGAGGATGTGCCCGCTTTCGTCGAGCAGGAAGATGGCGTAGTCCAGCACGCTCTCGACGAGCAGCCGGATGGTGGTCGGTTCCGGGTGAGACGGACTCGGTCGTAGGTGCGGCCTCCTTCGCGGCCCGGCGATGTCCAGCATCTACCCACCGCGCGCTGAATCGATGCAGGGGGGCCCCGAGCTACAGCACGTCGTCGAGCCGGCCGACGATCGGCAGGAAAGCGTCCGTGCCGCTGACCTCGAGAACCCGGCGCACGAGGCCGGAATCCAGGACCACGATCGCCAGACGCCGCTCGGCGATCTGGGACTCGTTCCACGCGTCGATCAGAAGCCGCAGTCCCGAGGAGTCCATGAAGGTCAGGCCGGTCAGGTCGAGGACCAGCGTTTTGGCATCCTTCCCCCGTGCGTCCGACATCGCGTCCGACAGGAGCTCCCCGTTGGAGAGGTCGAGCTCCCCAGATGGGGTGATGACGAACACGCCGTCCGAGGGCTGCTCGACCGAGATCTCAAGCATCGCCCCCACCTCGCGCCGCTGCCCGTCCATCGCTGGATCCCCCTGCCCGTCGCTCACCGACGCCCGAACGTTTCAAGCGTGCCCGCCGTCACCGGCTACCCGTCGAAGACGCAAGCCTAAGCGCTCGCGGGCGGCCTGGTCGACGGCAATCCGAGCTTCCGGTGATCCCATGAGATGACTTTGATCGGCTGAACCTTGATCACGACCCGCTTGTTGAGCATCGCCTCCACAGCCGGCCGTAGGTCTTCGGTATACGGCATGTAGTAGCGGTCCATGACGCTGACGCCGAGCTCCCACATGCGGGTGGGATCGTCGACGATCTCTGCCTTCCCGATCACCGACACGCCCTGGAGCTCCTCGTAGTAGTCCCCGGTTTCGATCATGCACGTGATCCGTGGGTCGCGACGAACGTTCTGCACCTTCTGCGCTTTCGCTTTCGACTCAACCGCGATGGCCCCCTCGCAGAATCCGTACCACATCCCGACGGCGTGGATGTTGCCGTCGGGATTCATCGTGCACATCGTCATCGTGTGACGGCCCCGGAGGAACGCGTCGATCTCAGATTGCGTCATTGCGATCTGAGCGCGCTGCTTGACCCCGTGACCTATGTATTCGGTCATGTTCGAACCTCGCCCGCGCACCTTAGCGGCGCGCGCGACCTCCGGCCAAGCGACGTCAGTACCGCCGTTCGAGCGGCCGTCTACGGACCAGCGCAGCTCCAAGGACGATCCATGCCGCTCCGGCGACGGTCGCGACGGTGCCTGTGACGCCGTACGACGTGGAACCGTTGCGTGGGCACCACGGGTTCGCCGGCACGCCCTTGCAGGGATCCGGCATCGTCGGCTGCCGCGGCGACATGCGCAGCGTGACGTGCGTCGACGGCGGATAGTGCGTCAGCGGCGTGTCGGGGCACGGGAAGAGCAGCCCTCGCGTGGCGCAGTTCGCTTGGAGCAGCGTCAGCGTCACGTCCCCGCCGTTGGGCCGATTGCATGCGTATAGGTCCGACTGCAGCAGCGCGGCAGGCGGATACGCCGTGAGGCCGGCCGGATCCGTGTTCCCGCTGAAGCAGTTCCCGGGGTTGTGGGGGAGACCGAGGTCGGCGATATCCGCGTTGCCCGGGTTCTTGTAGAAGCCGTCGTTCACGAACGTGTTGCCGCGAACGTCGTTCCCGAACGCTTGGAAATAGCAGAGTGCGCCGCCCGAGTACAGCGGGCCGATCGCCGACGTGCCCGTCGGGAGGACCGATATGCCGCCGTTGCAGTTCTGACTGGGAACGTCGGCCGGCGGGTCTTCCTGGTCGGGCAGGTCGGTCACCAAGACGCCCCAGGAGCCGTTGTTCTCGAACCGGTTCTTGTAAAGGGTGTGGTACTCGATCCCGGCAAGCGCGATGCCCGTGCCGACCGGCGCCGCCCCGGCAAGTCCTCCGGTGCCCAGCCCCGGAACGTTGGGGTTGTTGTTGTCGTGGAAGAAGTTGTAGCGCCAGATCGAGCACGAATTCGTACCCGCCGCACTGATCTCGTTCGGGTTGGGGCAGCGACCGCTGTTCGGGCTCGGCGCGTCGTCGTTGTTCTGCGAGTCCGGCGCCGCTCCGATTGCGTTGTGGTCGAACTCGTTGCGTTCGATGATCAGATGGCCGCCGGCGTTCGTACCCGAGAAGCCGAGCGCGCTGAACTGGCCGTGCGCACGCCGCAGGATCGCGTTGCAGTCGGGGCATGCACCGACGTAGTAGGCGGCGTCGCCCATGTTCGACGCGTAGCTGTGGTCGATGATTCCAGGACCTCTCGCGTTGGAAACGAAGATCCCGTATTCACCGCGAGGGTTCGCGAACCCATTGGAGTACGTCGACGTCGCGGTGATGTAATCGCCCCAATAGCGGCCCATCCCGATCTTCCCGCTTCCGTCGCCGCCGTTCCACCAGATCTCGTTTCCTTCGCCGCCCGACGTGCCGGTGAGGTAGTTGCACGCGGTTAGGTTCTCGACCGAGACGCCGTCCACTTTGAACGCGACGACGCCGTTCATCCCGTCCTTGGTGAACGTCTGGTCCTGTTTCCGTCCCGAGCACGCAGGCGTCCCGGCTTTCGTGCCGTCGATGATGACGGTGTTCCGGTTCATCCCTCGGAGGTGGAGGTTCGGCTTCTCGATGAGGACGCCCGACGCTTCGTCCATGCCTTTGAAGCCCTCTTCTTTGTAGTCGCCGGGCCCGACGAGCACCCAGTCGCCGGGCGCCGCAGCGAGGACGGCGGCCTGCACGGTGGAGTACTGGCCGGCGATGCCCTTGTAGCTACCAACCCGCAGGACGGCCGGCGTGTTCGTCGACGAGGCGAGCCCGGTCGCGGTTACGAACGTGAGCAATGCCGTTGTCACGACTGCGGAACGAAGCTTGGATCGCATGGGCCCTCCAGGGATAGCGTCCTGGAGGTCCTTCGCCGACCTCCTAGCGATTTCCTCCCCCGGCGCGCGCACGACGAGGCGCCGACCAGCGGATTTAGTATTCCTCGAAGGTTAGCCCGCAGACTGAAGATGCACGACGAACCGCGCGCCGCCGCCGTCCGCCGGCTCGTACGACAGCGTGCCGCCGAACGCTTCGACGAGCGATCGGGCGATCGCGAGGCCGAGGCCCGACCCTTCTTTCGCCTGCGCGTTCAGCGCGCGCGAGAACGGCTCGAAGAGGTGAGGCCGAAGGTCCGGCGGGATGCCGGGCCCGTCGTCGGCGACGACGAGGTGAACCACGCCGTTGACTTGGTTCGCTTTGACGGCGACGTTCGGCCCGCCGTGTCGGAACGCGTTCGTGAGCAGGTTCGTCAAGACTTGATCGAGCCGGGTCGAATCGGCAAGCACGGTGAGCTCCGGCCCGACCGACACCTGCACGGGTGGTCCACCGGGCGGCCGCGCGTTCTCGACCGACTGCTCGACGGTCGGTGCCAGCGAGATCGGTTGGATCCGCATCCTGGCTTTCCCGAGCTCGAGCTGGCTGAGGTCGAGGAGATCGCTCACGAGTGTGGACATCCGTCTGCCCTGTCGCACGATCGCCGCGAGACCCTCTTTGACCGCATCCTCGGGCATCTTGTCGAGCCCGCCGGCGAACAGCTCCGCGAATCCCACGATGCTCGCGAGCGGCGTGCGCAGCTCGTGTGCGGCGTTGGCGAGGAATTGTGTTTTCGACTGCTCGAGCATCCGTCGCGTTTCCGTCAACGTGACGCGGTCGAGTGCGAATCCGATCACCTCCGCGTGCTCTTCGAGTGTTTGCATCTCGTCCGAACCGAACAGCAACGTGAACGGGCCTGCGATCACGACGAGCAGCCCTCGCCCTCGCTCCTGAACGATCGGCACGGCGATCGCGAGCCGGCCGTCGGGCTCGTACTGGAAGACGGTTGCGCGCCCCGATTCCGAATAGACGAAATAGCCTTCCGCTTCTCGTTCACTCACGGAGTTGCGCGCCAAGACGTGTCCGTCGACGTCGAGGATGAAGCCTCCCGAAGACCCGACGAGACGCATCGCCCATTCCAATGCTCGCTCCGCCAAGGTGGTCGTCTCGGGAGCGAACATGGCGAGCTGCCTCGTCAGGAGACGCTCTTGCTCCTCCTCACGGCGCCAGATGCGGCGCAACCACGCCGGCGGGATGAGCGTGACGTAGAGCAAGGGCAGGAAGAGCAAGGCGAGTGAATTCTCAACGATCGAGCTCGTCTTGTTCTGCCCGGTGCGCGCCAGCACGATGGCGATCCGCGTCAGCACGATCAACGCGAAGGACAGGCTCAAGAGCTTCAATCGGATTCGCTGGACTCGTGGCCGCGTTCGGGACGCGACCCAGAACAAGACCGTGGGCTCGAGCAAGACGGCGCTCCAGACGATCACGAGCGCGCGCAGCACGAACGACTGCGCGGTCGTGTACGTCGGATGGCGCGTGTACGGCAGCTTGGCCACGATCGCGGCGATACCGACCCCGATGAGCGCCGCGGCTGCGCACGCCCTCCACCACCGGGCGACCGGGACGAAGCTGTGGCGGAACATCAGCAGCAGGTACGCGGATCCGAGGAACGCCGCCGTGCCGAGGATCTGGAGGGCGCGGTAGCGGTAGTTGGTGACTTGGCCGATGAGGCCGAAGACCGACTGGAGGGCGATCAGAGCCAGGCCGGCCGCGAGATAACCGCGCTGGGAACCAGGTTTCCTCGCGAATTGCCATGCGGCGATCGCGCTCGCCACGACGAGGCCGGCCAGGACGAGGTCCTGAAGAACCGTTACTGCGGTGCTCACGGGACTCGATTGTATTCGCGGCTCCGAGCGTGGACGGACTTCTCGGACCGCTACGCGGTCACCGCTTGGGCGACGCCTGCGGTGGATCGTCTGCGCGCTCCGGCTTGCGCAGATGCGCGCGATTCGCGCCGATGATCTTGCGCATCGCGGACTGCAGCGCGTCGCGCTCACGGGAAGAAAGGTGCTGCAGGAACAGGTCCTGGGATGCGCGCGCGAAGACCGGATGTGCCTCGCTCACTTTCGCGCGCCCCACCTCGGTGATGACGGCGAAGGTCCCCCGGCGGTCGGTAGGGCAGCTCGCGCGGCTGAGGTAACCGGCCTCTTCGATCCGGTCGCACAGCCGCGTCAGGCCGCTCTTGCTGAGCCACATCGAGTCCGCGAGATCCTGCATCCGGAGGCGCCCGTCGGGCGCGTCGGCCAGAACGACGAGCACCTCGTGCCAGGCAAGGGGGATCCCGGCTTCGGCCTCGAGCCGGTCGCTGACGGCGTCGGCGAGCAAGGCCTGCCCCTGCATGAGGGAGGCCCACAGCTCTGCCTGACCCGTCGCCGAGCTCATCCACTTATTTTACGTTGCAATAGTTGACAGCGCAACTGTTCTAGGAATAGTCTTTGTGTATGCAACTGTTGTAAGAGCAAGCATACCGGCATGGTGGCCTCGGAAGGGGCCGGAAGGAGGAGAACCGAGATGTCAGAGACAGCGCTTAGCAGCGAGATCACGGAGATCGGCGAAGTCGCGGCTCCGGCCCCCGGCACGTGGACGTTGGACACGAGCCACACGAGGGCTGCGTTCGTCGCGCGCCACATGATGGTGACGAAGGTCCGCGGTCACTTCGACCGGCTTTCCGGCCAGGTCCAGATCGGCGCGACGCCCGAGGCCTCCAGCGTCGAGGTGACGCTCGATGCGTCGAGCATCTTCTCGGGCGACCAGAAGCGAGACGATCACCTTCGGTCCCCGGACTTCCTCGACGTCGAGAAGTATCCGACGATCACGTTCCGCAGCACGTCCGTGAAGCAGACGGGTCCGACCAGCTTGGACGTCACAGGCGACCTCACGATCCGCGACCAGACGCGCCCGGTCGAGCTGAAGGTCGAGTTCGAGGGCGTCGAGCGCGCGCCGTGGGGAACCACGGTTGCGGGCTTCAGCGCCACGGCGGAGATCAACCGCGAAGACTGGGGCATGACGTGGAACGCAGCTCTGGAAACGGGCGGCGTGGTCGTCGGCAAGAAGGTCACGCTCGAGATCGAAACCGAGTTGAATCCGGCACAGGCGAAAGCCGCTTAACCCCGGGCGCAGCGGGGCCGGAAGCCGCACGGAATGATCGTGCCGCTTCCGGCCCGTTGCCTGTTCCCGGCTTCCCGAGGCGTACGTACGGGGCCTCCGATAGGCTCGGTATTCCGACCACGGGAGCCGCGCCATGCCGTACACGAAGATCATTTGCGCCACCGACGGTTCGCCGACCGCGGAGCACGCGCAGCGCGTCGCAGCGGCGATCGCAAAGGCGTCTCGTGCGCAGCTGATCCTCGTTCACGGCTGCAGCCACGCCGCCCAAGGCGAAGCCGTCGTGCGGAAGGCGAAGGAACAGCTGAAGGCCGAGGGCGTCACCGCGAGCACCGAAGTCCACGAAGGCGATCCCGTAGAGATCCTCGTTGAGATCGCCGATCGCAAGGATGCCGGCCTCATCGTCCTTGGAAGCCGCGGGCTCAGCCGCACGAAGCGGTTCTTCCAGGGAAGCGTTTCGCACGGTGTCGCGCATCACGCCCCGTGCGACGTCTTGATCGTGCGCGCGCGCCCGTTCACGTACAACCCCCCGAGCCCGTCGTACAAGTCGATCGCGGTAGCGACCGATGGGTCACCCACCGCGGATCGCGCCGCGCGGAAAGGCCTCGATCTGGCACGGAAGCTCGGCGCATCAGCAACGCTGGTGTTCGTCGGCCACCCCAGCACCGGGGACCCGGTCCTGAAGGACACGCTCGACGCGGCGGGCGAGGGGATGGACACGAAGCTCCGCGTCGTCGGAGGCGATCCCGCGGAAAGGATCGTGGAGGCCGCGGAAGCCGAGCGCGCGGACCTGATCGTGGTCGGGAACAAGGGCATGACGGGGGCGTCCCGGTTCCTCCTCGGCTCCGTCCCGCAGAAGGTGCTCGAGCACGCGCGCTGTGACGTGTTGATTGCGCGCACTATCACGCAGGTTTCCACGGAGATCGAAAAGGGCGAGGGCGGGATCGTTTCGGTCGACGGACAGAAGGTCGCCGCCTATCGGAACGACGACGGGGAGCTGATCGCGATGTCGGCAAAGTGCACGCATTTGGGGTGCACGGTGGGATGGAACTCGGCCGACAAGACGTGGGACTGCCCGTGCCACGGCTCGCGATACCGGGCCACGGGTGAGATCTTGAACGGGCCGGCCACGAAGCCGCTCAGGAAGACGTCGTTATAGCAGCTACATGGGCTTAAAGATCATCAGCCACAAGATGACGAGCAGCCCTCCGAAGCCGAGCAGCGCGACGACCACCGGGGTCGGAGACTGCAAGCGCAACGCGAGGTCTTCGTCGCTCACACGCGGGACGCCGCTCGGACGAAGCTCCGTCGCTTCTGCGATCGCCCGGTAGTACGGGCGCGCAACGACGAACATCGCGACGCTGATGACGACGAGCACGCCGATCGCCTCCCAGATCCACTGTTGCTTGAACCAGTGCGCTTGAAGGCCGGCGCCCACGCCTCCGACGACGAGCACGAGCAGTGACACGTAGAAGAGCTTGATCGTCGACCCCGAGAACTGGATCAGCTGGCGGATCTTCTCGCGGTCGCGCTCTTTCCGGAGGCGGAAGAGTGCGCTGACCGACGCGCCGTGCGCGAGCAGGAAGCCGAACACGCCCGCCAGGTGGATGAAGACCCACCAGCGGTAATCGATCGCGCCCAGCACGGTCGCGCAATATAACAGCCATCCCGTGATCCAGGATCGAAAGGGACAACTCAGCGCATTCGTCTACGAGATGATCTCGGGGAGTGCGCATCTATGACCCGCATTAACTATGCAGGGCGCAAGGAGGCCGGCCGACTGTTCGGGTAGCACGCGCAAGAGTTCACTTTCGAAGCTGATACCGAGCTCCTCCACGGAGTCGCCGATACCCTGCGGGTCGGCGGCTCCGCCTTTTCTTCCGTCTGGGGTCGCCGCGCGCACGTCGTAGGATGCCCGGGATGCCCGACGACACGGCTTTCATGTCTTTCGCCTTGGAAGAGGCGCACGCTGCATTGGAGCACGACGACGTGCCGATTGGCTGCGTGATCGCACGCGGCGACGAGGTCCTTGCGCACGCGCACAACGCGCGCGAGCGGGACGCGGATCCAACGGCGCACGCCGAGATCCTCGCGCTGCGCGCGGCATCGAAGGCGATCGGCTCCTGGCGGCTCGATGCGTGCACGGTGTACGTCACCCTCGAGCCGTGCGTGATGTGCGCAGGAGCGATCGTGCTCGCGCGCGCCGAGCGGCTCGTGTACGGCACGTCTGATCCGAAGGCCGGTGCGATCCGATCCCTCTACAACGTTGCCGACGATCCGCGTTTGAACCACCGCGTGAGCGTCACGGCAGGGGTGCTCGAACGAGAGGCCGGCGACCTGTTGCGCGCGTATTTCTCGGCGAAGCGCGCCTGATACCATGCCCCGCGGAGAGGTGCGAGAGCGGCCGAATCGGGGCGCCTCGAAAGCGTCTAGGGGCTTTGCGGTCCCTCGCGGGTTCAAATCCCGCCCTCTCCGCCACGAGAGCGCGCGATGCCCGAACCGGGCCGCGCGTTACGCGCTTTTCGTTCTGCTCGGCGCCTCGCCGACCACGTGTGTAACAGGGACGCCGAACTCTCGCCGGGTCTTGCGGGGGAGATCCTGCCGAAGCCACTTCGACATCCCCGGCGGAAGCGTCGAGATGATGATCTCGTCGATCGGGCGATCGCGTAAGGCGTCGCGGATCGCGTAGAGCGGGTGCTCGTCGGCGACCTCGCCGGTCGCGGTTGCGCCGATCGACCCGAACCAGCGCAGCGCGGCGTCGAGCCGTTCGGTTGCGATCGCGCGCGCCTCGCCCTCCGTCCACGCGCCGTGGTGCGGCGGCGTCGCGGGCACGACGATATGGAATTCGCCCGGTCCTTCCTCGAGCAGCGCGCGCACTTTGGCCGCCAGAGCAGCTCCGCCGAGGGTTTGGTTCGACACCACGAGGTAGCTTCGCATCGAAGCCTCCTTCCGCCGACCGTTGCTTCGGGTATACGCCCCATCGCCGGGGCGGACAAGGGCCGGGCCGCCGCTATGATGCCGCGCGGAGGCGTCGCCTAGCCTGGCCGATGGCGCCGGTTTGGAGTACCGGTTTGCGGGCAACCGCATCGAGGGTTCAAATCCCTCCGCCTCCGCTGCGGTGACCGGCCGAAGGAGCCTCGCCGACGATGAACGTTGAGCAGCCAGAGCCGAGCACGAGCACCGGGAAGCAGAGCGTCCCTCGCGACGCTCCACGGATCGGGCCGGGCAGCGCTGCCGACATCGGCGCGATCAACGCGCTGATCGCTCGGGCGCTCGGTGCGGCGACGGGCGGCGGGCCGCCGAACTTCGCGACGACGCTCGGTCGTCATCGGCGCTTGTTCCGTCGCTGGCTCCGGTTCGGCGCTGCGCTGATGCCCGGGGGCGTGCTGCCGCGGTCCGAAACAGAGCTGGTGATCCTTCGTGTCGCGCACAACACGGGGTGCGAGTACGAGTGGCGACACCACGAGCGGCTCGCGCGTGCTGTGGGGCTGACTGCGGAGCAGGTGCGCTCCGCGCGTCAAGGCCATACCGCGCCGGGATGGACCGCGCGACAGCGGCTCGCCCTTCGCGCCGCAGACGAGCTGCACCACGAACGCGTGATGTCGGAATCGCTGTGGAGCGAGCTACGACCGTTGCTGAGCGACGTCGAAGTCATCGAGCTCTGCATGCTGATCGGCCAATACGAGATGCTGGCGATGACGCTGAACACGCTGCGCGTCGTCCCCGATCGACTCCCCGATGGACCGCCGCCGCGTTGGGCGCGCGCTCTGCAACGGCTGTCCGCGAGGAGGCCCCACAAGTGAGACATCCGTATCGGAACCTCCGCGGAAAGCGGATCCTGATCACGGGCGCGGCGTCGGGCATAGGTCGCGCCACCGCGCTGCACGCAGCGGCCGAGGGTGCCGAGCTGGTGCTGACCGACATCGACGAGCCGAAGTTGCAGCTCGTCGCGAAGGAGGCCGCCGAAGACGGGGTCGTGGTTCACGTCGCGCGTGCACTCGACATAGCCGATCACGAAGCCGTCGTCGGATTCGCCGAGGACGTCCACACCGCCTGCGGGAACATGGATGTGGTCATGAACATCGCCGGGATCTCAACCTGGGGGCCGGTCGAGCAACTCGAGCACCGACACTGGCGGCGGACGATCGACGTCGACCTGATGGGTCCGATCCACGTGATCGAGTGTTTCGTGCCACCGATGATCCGCGCGCGACGCGGTGGTCACTTGGTGAATGTGTCCTCGGCTGCGGGGCTGCTCGGCCTGCCGTGGCATGCGCCCTACAGTGCGGCCAAGTTCGGGCTTCGCGGCGTCTCAGAGGTCCTGCGTTTCGATCTCCGCCGTCACGGGATCGGGGTCACGCTGGTGTGCCCCGGTGCGGTCAAGACGCCGTTGGTTGGGACGGTCGAGATAGTCGGCGTCGATCGGGACCATCCCGCCTGGCGTAAGCTCACGAAGAGGTTCGAGGCACATGCAACAAGCCCCGACGACGTTGCGACGAAGATCATCCAAGCCGTCAAACAGGGACGCTATCTGGTGCTCACATCGCGCGATATCCAGCTCGCGTACTGGCTGCAGCGCACGTTCGCGCCCGGCTATGACCTTGTGATGCGTGTTGCGAACGACCGGCTCGTCGCCGCGGCGACCCGCAGCCGCCGTTAAGGAATGAGAAGGTTTGGCTAGCCGGCCGCCGGCGCGGCGGGAGAGCTTCGCGGAAGATCGAAGTCTTCTCGGCGATCTTCCTGAACCAGGTCGAGGTACTCGGGATGCTGTTGGATGTAACGCCGTGTGAAGGGACAGTACGGTTCGACGAGCAGCCCTTCGCCTTTCGTCTCATCGAGCGCCCACTTCACGAGTTGCGATGCGAGGCCTTGCCCGCGGAACTTCTCGTCGATGATCGTGTGCATGAACGCGCGCACACCGGGTCCCGTGCGGTACTCGGTGTAGCCGGCCATCTCGTCGTCGACGATGATCGCGAACACGTAGTTCTCCGGGATGTGCCGAACCTCGGTCATCGCGTCTGTACCCCCAGGATCCACGGGGGTTTCGGCGCTTCGACGCGACCGAGCTTCGAGGGAACGGGTCCGAACCGATCGTCGTCGTGATCCTGCCACGCATGCCACGCCTCGGTGATCTCGTCCAATGTGCGCGCGACGAAGTTCCACCACATCTTGACCTCAGCCCCGAACGGCTCTCCGCCGATCAACAACATCCGCGCGCTGCCGGTGCGTTCCTCGATGCGAAGCGTCTGATAACCGGAAGGCACCAGAGCCAGCGCTCCGACCTCGACGAGCGCACCCTGCACTTTCAGCGTCCGATCGACCGGAACGACGGCGTGCTCGAAAACCGGGTCCAGCGGGATCTCGATGCTCCCCTCGAAGTTCACATCCAAACCGATCGCAGGATGATCGACACCGGCTCGCGACGCAACGCCCTCGAACGACCCAACGATGATGCGCGCGCGTCCGGCCGGAAGGTCGATCAGCGGGAGGTCCGCATGGTGCTCGAAATGATGAGCACCGTCGCGAGTGCCATCGGGCTGGGCGATCCACATCTGCGCGCCCAGAACCCCGCTGGACACAGCCGGCGCTTCGATTCCTTGCTCTGCGTGTGCGATGCCTCGTCCGGCGGTCATGAGGTTGAGCTCGCCGGGGCGGATGAGTTGCTCTGTTCCGAGGGAGTCGCTGTGAAGGACGCTTCCGTCGAAGAGCCACGTCGCCGTCGCGAGCCCGATGTGCGGATGCGGTCCGATCTCGATCGGCGGAGGATCCGCAACGTCACCAGGATGCATGAGATCGACGAAGCACCACGGCCCGACGGTGCGGCGCTTCTTCGTCGGCAGGACTCGCAGGACTCCTATCCCGCCGACGTCGGCGACGCGACCTTGCTTGATCTCGATCTCCCCGAGACCGGGCTGAAGTCCTTCGTTCAGCTCCTCGAGTGGCCCGCTCACGGCTGCAGGCTCCGCAGCACGCAGAATTCGTGGCCCTCCGGGTCGCGCATAACGACCCAGCCGACGTCGCCTTGGCCGACATCCGCCCGGCTCGCTCCGAGCTTGAGCAGCCGCTCGACTTCCTCTTCCTGCGAGCCGAGCGGGCTCACGTCGATGTGGACCCGGTTCTTCACGGTCTTGTTCTCAGGAACTGGGACGAACACGATCGTCGGCGCCGGCGGCGCGCCACGCATCCGCTCTTTCCACTTCGCGATCAGCTCCGGCGTCCAGCCGTCGGGCATATCCTCCGGGCCGATCTCCACGACTTCGTCGCTCTCTTCGATGATCTTGTAACCGAGCATGGCGCACCAGAATCCGGCCACGATCTTTGGATCGTGGCAGTCAAGCACCAACTCGCTGAACCGGCTTGTCATCGGGCAGAGGGCATTATGCCCTCTGCGGTGGGTTCAGGACCGGCCGCTCGCAGCAAACCATGTCGTCCCGTTCGGACCGACGAAGACGATCGGCGCGATACAGGGGTGAGGCAAGCTCAGCCTTGCCTCGATCTCCGAAAGTCCGGACGAGGAAGCTGGAAATGGCGCTGTAGCGGTATTGACGGTCGCCGGGCTTCCGTCGGTAATCGTCAAGCAGCTCACGATCGCTTGGAAAGACGGGATCGGGTTCGTTCCTCGGCGAGCCTCCGGAACGGGCGGACCGTCGAACAGAACGAGGCCTCGCACCTCCACTTCTAGCCGCCCATTGCTCGAGAGCTCACCGGTTGCCGAGGCGATCTGCCACGGGAGTCCGCCTCCGTTGATGCCACGGATCGGGTTCGAAGCTCCCACGTATGGGCCGGTAACCGGCGTCATCGTCGTGAACTCCAGCATGGACTGATTCCGGGAGCTCGCGGTGGGACCCTGCACGAGCAACGCGACCACGGCCGCCGTCCCGATGAGAGAGCCGATGATGCGATTCATCCGGTCCTCCTTCTGCCTCGTTGACGGGACTACGGGAGGCGCGCGCGGATGGATTCCCTTGGAAAGTCGATCCTTTGGCAGGCGTTCGCACGGCTTCCTATACTGAGCTCGGTGGCCGTGCTAGGCGGGGAGCCAGCGGTGCCCTGTACTCGCAATCCGCTTCAGCGAGGCTGAATCCCTGCCCGCGGACTTCGGTCGAACGGAAGCCGCCGCAGCGAGGGTGTTGAAGGTCAGGTCCTGCGCGACGTCAGCTCGTGAACCCGGTCAGGTCCGGAAGGAAGCAGCCGTAAGCGATCACTGGCGGGTGTTGCGGGAGTGCCGGGCCGGAGCCCGGCGCGCGGTGGGCACGTGTGATCGTCGGACAACGGCAGGTGCACGGTCACCCCTACGTCTTAGAATCCGACTACATCCAGCGGCCCTTCCCGAGCGAGGCTTCAACCTGTGACATCGATCGCGCTTTACCGTCGGTACCGGCCCCAATCGTTCGAGGACGTCCTCGGCCAAGAGCACGTGACCGAGATCCTTCAGACGAGCATCCGTGAAGGACGGATCGGGCACGCCTACCTGTTCAGCGGCTCGCGCGGAACGGGGAAAACGTCGACCGCGCGCATCCTCGCGAAGGCGCTCAACTGCGAGAAGGGCCCTACACCCAACCCGTGCAACGTGTGCGACACCTGCGTGGCGATCACCGAAGGATCCTCGCTCGACGTGATCGAGATCGACGCGGCGTCGCACGGGGGCGTGGACGACGTCCGCGAGCTCCGGGAGAACGCGCTTCTGGCGCCCGCGATCGCGCGCAAGAAGATCTACATCGTCGACGAAGCGCACATGGTGTCGACTCAGGGCTGGAACGCCTTCCTGAAGACCGTCGAGGAGCCGCCCGAGCACGTGATCTTCGTCTTCGCGACGACCGAGCCGCACCGCGTGCTGCCGACGATCCTGTCGAGGTGCCAGCGGTTCGACTTCCGCCGTATCTCCTCGGCAACGATCGCCGAACACCTCGCGCGCGTCGCGAAGGAAGAAGGGATCGACGCCGACGAAGGCGCGCTGCAGCTGATCGCGCGCTCGGCCGAGGGCGGGGTTCGGGATGCGCTGTCGACGCTGGACCAGCTGGCTGCGGGCGGGTCGGTGACGGTACAGGACGCCGCGCGGTTGCTCGGGTCGTCGACCGGCGACTTGATGTTCGAGTTCGCCGACGCTTTGGCGACCGGCGACACCGGCGCCGCAGTGCAACGCATCGCGCAGCTGGTCGAGGAAGGGCACGACTTGCGCGTGTTCGCTCGACAGGTCGTCGAGCACCTGCGCGCGCTGCTGCTGACGAAGCAGGTCGCGGAGCCGGGCGATCTGATCGACGCGACCGACGAGACGCGCGCGCGCCTTGCGGCACAGGCCGACGGGTTCAGCGGCGCGAAGCTGCTGCACGCGTTGCGCGCGTTCGTCGACGCGATGAGCGAGATGCGCCAGCAAGCCGCCCCTCGTCTTAGCGTGGAACTTGCCGTCGTGCGTGTGACGATGCCGGAAGCCGACGACTCGGCCGCGTCTGCGATCGCGCGCATCGAGCGCCTGGAACGCGTGCTGGAAGTGCAGCGATCGGGTGAGCAGCCTCCCCCGGCCCCCACGAAAGCTGCTGCGCCCGAGCCTGCGCCGAAGCCCGAACCGACTCCCGCGAAAAGCACCAAGCGCGCGAAGACCTCCACGAGGCCGACGGCCGAAAAAGCCGAGGAGAAGAAAGCACAACCCGAGCCGAGCACGGCTGCGGGCTTGGTCGACCTCGAGATGCTGCGCCGCTCGTGGCCGGTTGTGCTCGAGGAAGTGCGCCAGAAGAGCCGCAAGCTGCACGCGCTCCTCGGGGATGCCGGTGTTCAGTCGTTCGACGGGCGCGTGATCACGGTCGAGGTCCGGTTCGCGATCCACGGCGACATGGTCACCGAGCAGAAGAACGCCGCGTTGATCGCAGACGCCGTGCAGTCGGTGTTCGGCATCGCGCCGGTCGTGCGTGCCGTGGTGAGCGCGCGCGCCGAAGAGCCGTCGGAAAGCCTCGACGCCATCGACGACACATCTGCTGATCCGCTCGACGTGTTGAAGTCCGGATTCGGCGACGACATCGTCGAGGAGTAGGCGTGTTCGAGGGTCCGGTTCAAGACCTGATCGACGCCCTCCGGCGGCTCCCCGGCATCGGGTCCAAGTCCGCCCAGCGGCTGGCCTTCCACCTCTTGAAGGCGCCGGCGGAGGAGGCCCACGGCTTGGCCGACGCGATCATCGCCGCGAAGCAGAAGGTCGCGATCTGTAAGACGTGCTTCAACGTGTCCGAGGGCGAGCAGTGCAACTTCTGCCGAGACCCGAAGCGCGACGCGACCCTCATCTGCGTCGTCGAAGAGCCGGGCGACATCATCGCGGTCGAGCGCACCCAAGAGTTCCGGGGCCTGTACCACGTGCTCGGCGGGCACATCTCGCCGATGGACGGGATCGGACCGGACGATCTCCGCATCCGCGAGCTGCTGCAGCGCGTGGGAACCGGCGAGGTCAAAGAGGTCATCATCTGCACGAACCCGACGGTCGAAGGCGAGGCGACGGCGATCTATTTGGCCGGCCTCATCAGGCCGCTCGACGTGCGCGTGACCCGGATCGCGAGCGGCCTGCCGGTCGGCGGGGACCTGGAGTACGCGGACGAAGTGACGCTCGGGCGCGCGCTCGAAGGCCGCCGAGACATCTAGCTCTTTCGCAGGCGTTCACACCCATCTACCATCCATGCCGTGAGAGGCACAGCGCGGGGGCTTGCCGTTTCGGTTTGTGCTGCCTTTCTTATCCTCGGTTCGGCGGGCGGCGCCTCGGCGAAGTCGTATCACTTCAGCAACGTCGACATCGGGATCAACGTTCGCCCCGACGGATCGTTCACCGTGCGCGAGACCCGAACGTTCGCGTTCAGCGGCTCTTACCATTTCGCGTTCATCGACATCCCATTGGGTCCGTCGCAGAACGGCGCCAACTATTCGGTCGACACGGTCGCCGTTTCGGAGGGGAGACAGGCCTATCGTCGAGTTGAGTCGGAGGACGCCCAAAAGCCCGGAACCTTCGTCTTCACGACGTCCGATCAATATGAGATCCGGTGGTTCTACGCGCAGAACGACGGCACCCGGACCTTCACGATCACCTACGTCGTGCACAGGGGTATCCAGCGCTTCGACGATGTGGCCGAGTTCTACTGGAAGTTCATCGGCGATCAATGGACGGTAGGGACGGATCGCGCGCGCGCCACGGTGACGCTCCCCGTTGGGGCAATGCGCGATCAGATCCGTGCGTGGGGTCACGGGCCGCTCGAAGGAGAGGTTCAGATCGTCGACGGCCGTACGATCGTGTGGTCGACCCCCACCCTGCCTGCGAGCACGTTCATGGAAGGCCGCCTCGAGTTCCCCACGTCGCTCGTTCCCAGTGCTCCCTACGTGATCGGGCAGCATCTGCCCCAGGTTCTGAGTGAAGAGACGGGCCTGGCCAATCAAGCCAACAGCGCGCGCTCCAAGGCACGCCTGTGGAACCTGCTGACTCCGATCCTTGCTCTCGTATCGTTCGGCGTCTTCGTCTTGCTCTTCGTCAAGTACGGCAAGGAGCCGGCCGCACCCGATCCGGGCGACTACGTGCGAGAGCCACCGGCCGACTACCCGCCGTCCGTCCTCGGCTATCTCCTTCGGTTCGGCAAGGTGAAACCTGAGGACATGGTCGCAACCCTGTTGGATCTCGCTCGCAAGGGATTCATCGAGATCCGGGAGAGGCCGGCGGACGCCGGATTCCTTATCCACCACACCGAGTACCGATACGAGATCTCGATCCGCAAGGGAGCCGACGCGTCTCTCAAGCCGTTCGAGACCGACCTCCTCGATCTCTTGAAGACCGTGGGACCGGACGGGATCGTTACCGATGAGCAGATGAAGGACTGGGCGAAAGCGCACGCAGCGGCCATGAACTCCCGGTTCGAGAGCTTCTCGGCAAGTGTGGGTGAGCTTGGTCGCTCGCTCGACCTCGTTGATTCCCGTTGGCCGATCATCTTCGTCAACATGGCGGTAGGGGCGCTCGCCGGGCTGCTCGCAGTGGCCGGCTTCGATGCGCAAGCCCCCGGTGGTGCGCTCAAAGCCGCGCCCGGCCCGATCGTCGCGCTCGTCATTGTCGCCGTGCAGCTGGCGCTGTCGCCTGTCCTTCGCCGCCGAACGAAGAAGGGCGCCTCCGACTACCGGAAATGGATGTCCTTTAAGCACTTCCTGAAGGACTTCTCGACGGTCAAAGAATGGCGTCCGCCCGCCGTCGCGATGTGGGAGCAATACCTCGTGTACGCGGTCCCCTTGGGCGTCGCAGATGAGGTCGGTAAGGCGATCGCGATCCACGCTCCTCCCGAGGTCCAGAGAAGCGGCTTCGGGTGGTACGGCTTCGCCTTGAACGGCGGCACTCGGTCCTTCGGCGATTCGATGGGTTCCTTCGCGCATGCGTTCACCGCGTCGGCGGCCGCCGCATTCGCGACGGCGCCTTCGAGCGGCGGCGGCTTCGGGGGCGGCTTCTCTGGAGGCGGCGGTGGCGGCGGTGGCGGCGGCGGCGGGGGCGCCGGCTAAGCCCGACGCTGGACGCGCGCGTGGGCCGCGCGCGAGGATAGCCCTCCCGGACCGCGGAGGCTTCGCATGCAGAGCACGATGCAGGACTTCCCCCTCACTATCACGATGATCCTTCGGCACGGCGCTGCGGTCTATCCCGACAGCGAAGTTGTTACCTGGGAAGGCGACTCTGCCCGGCGCGCGACCTACGCGCAGGTCGCAGCGCGCGCGGAGAAGCTCGCAGCTGCGCTCAAGCGTCTCGGCGTCGAAGAAGGCGACCGCGTTGGCACGTTCAGCTGGAACACGCAGGAGCACCTCGAGGCGTACTTCGCGATCCCCTGCATGGGCGCGGTGATGCACACGCTGAACCTGCGCCTTTTCACGGACCAGCTCACGTTCGTCGTGGATCACGCAGAGGACCGCGTGATCATCGTCGACGACTCGCTCGTGCCGCTGCTGGCGCGCGTCTCGCAAGACTTGAAGACGGTCGAGAAGTACATCGTGGTCGGCAATGCCGATTGCGACACAAGCGGCTTGCACGGTGACGTCCTCAGCTATGAAGACCTGTTGGCCGCCGAGCAGCCCGGCTTCGCGTGGCCCGATATCGACGAACGATCCGCCGCCGCGATGTGCTACACGACCGGCACGACCGGCGATCCGAAGGGCGTCGCGTACTCGCACCGCTCGACGGTGTTACACGCGTACGGGGGATTGCCGAACGGCGTGCTCGGCATGACGGAGCGCGATCGCATCCTTCCGATCGTTCCGATGTTCCACGCGAACGCGTGGGGAATGCCCTACGAGGGCTGGTTCACCGGATCGGACTTCGTGATGCCGGGCAAGTTCCTGCAGGCCGAGCCGCTCTGCAAGATCATCGCGCAAGAGAAGGTTACGTTCGCCGGCGCGGTGCCGTCGATCTGGAACGACGTCCTTCGCTACAGCGAAGCTAACCCAGTCGATTTCTCGTCGCTTCGGTTCGTGGTGTGCGGTGGTTCTGCCGTGCCGCGCGCGCTCATCGAGCGCTTCGACGAGCGGTTCGGCGTGAAGATCTACCAAGGCTGGGGGATGACCGAGACGTCGCCGCTCGCTGCGCTGGCACGCGCGCCGAAAGGCACCGACCCGAAGGACGAGATCGACTGGCGATCCCGGACGGGCCGCGTCGTTGCCGGCGTCGAGATACGCATCACCGACGATGAGGGCAGGGATGTCGCGTGGGACGGCTCCAGCGTTGGCGAGATCGAGATCCGCGGACCGTGGATCACCTCGCGCTATCACAAGGACGATGCGCCGGAGAAGTTCCACGACGGCTGGCTGCGCACAGGCGACGTTGGCTCGATCGACGGGAAGGGTTTCATCCAGATCTCCGACCGCGCGAAGGACGTCATCAAGTCCGGCGGCGAGTGGATCAGCTCGGTGGACGTCGAGAACACGCTCATGGGCCACCCCGACGTGATCGAGGCCGCCGTTATCGGCGTCCCGGACGAGAAGTGGGACGAGCGGCCGCTCGCGTGCGTCGTCCTGAAAGAAGGCGCGACGGCGACGGCGGCCGATCTGCGCGCGTTCCTACAAGACAAAGTCGCGCGCTGGTGGCTCCCCGAGCGCTGGACGATCATCACCGAGATCCCGAAGACAAGCGTCGGAAAGTTCGACAAGAAGGTGTTGCGCGCGCGCAACGCGGCAGGCGAGCTCGACGTCACCGAGTTGGAGAAGCCGAAGCGCTAGTTAGAGCTTCTGTTGCAGCTCTGCCTCTTCGGGACCGGGCTTCCCTCGAACGGTCAGTATCCCGAGCGCGATCAGCACGCCGGCGATCATGATCGCGACCTGGTTCTTGTCGGGATGGAATCCGAGGACCGGCAAGTGCAAGCCCCCATTGGGCACGGCGCTCGCGATCCCGGCCGCCGCCAGCGCGCCGACCGACAACGCGATGCGGAACAGCATGTGCACCACGGCCATGACGCGTCCACGGTGTGCATCGTCCGAGCGGCCCTGGACCGCGCTCATCGCGACGATCACAGCTGTGCTGAACGAGGCGCCGAAGACCGAGGCGAGCCCGTAGGCGATCCAGATCACTGGGAAGATGCCCATCACGATCAGCACGCTTCCCATCGTCAGCAACGCGATGCGCACCATCCACTTCACGCCGCCGGGCGGCTTCAGCTGTGAGATGACGAATCCGCCGAGCATCCCCGCACCGAAGATGCCCATGAGGAAACCGAACTCGACGTCGCCGCCCTTCAGGGTCTGGTGGACGTAGCCGACGCCGAGCGCAAACAGCACGCCGCCGCCCAGCATCGCGACGGCGCACGAGTACGCGAGCCCGCGAAGCAACGGCCGCCGGCCGATGTATTGCACGCCTTCTTTGACCGACGTGAAGAAGCCCTCCGCGCTGTTCTCCTCTGCGTGGGCCGCTCGACCGAGCGCTAGCCGGCGGATCAGCGCGGCCGAGATGAGGAACGTCACCGCATCGAAGAAGAAGGCGAACGACTCTGGATGGGCGTTGAAGTAATGACCTTGACCGAGATCCAGGTGAGTTCCCGTCCATGCCAACAAAGCGAAGATCGGACCGGAGAGCGGGATGCCGCCGTACGACGACGCCATCACCAATGCGTTCGCGGCCTCGAGGTGGTTCTCCTGGACGATGTTCGGGATGCTTGCGTCTCGGGCCGGTAGGAACACCAGTGAGAAGCACGCCTGTGCGAACGCGATCGCGTAAAGCACGCCGATGTTCGGGAAGAACGGAACCAACAGGATCAGGCCGAACCTGATGATGTCGGCCGACACCATGATCTTCTTGCGGTCCCAACGGTCCGACAGCACCCCGCCGATCGGCGTCGCGAAGAATGCCGGGATCAGCTGGAGGATGAGAACGATCGCAACAGCTGCTGGCTGGTGCGGTTGCAAGCGCTGAGCGGCGCTGATGAACGCGAGCGTGCCCACCCAGTCTCCGAGCGCGGAAGCGGCCTGGCCCCAGAAGAGCCGGCGGAAGTCTTTGATCCGGAAAACGTCGCCGAATCCGGAGAGCGATATCCCACCGCCGGGCGGCTTGCCGGGCGGCTGATCCGTCGACGGAGAAAGGATGGGCGCGTTTGTGCTTCGCGAGGCTTCCGTCTGTGATGGAATAGAGGTCGCCTCACGAGAAGCCTTCACTCTGGAACGAGCGCCCCGGAAAGGATCTCCCACGTCATCTGAAATGTACCCCAGCCCCTCCGTTGTTCCCTGGCGGCCTCGCTGATGCACACGCTCGCCTGGATCATCGTGGCGTTCGTGGCGGGTACCCTTCCCAGCCCTTATCTGATCGCGCTGCTGGCCCGCAGGCCGGACGTGATCAAGGAGATGCGCCGAGAAGACTCGCCCGGCGACGCGCATTTCCTAGTCACTCGGCGCATCTCGAAGCCGCTCGGGGTGCTCGCGATGGTGCTCGATGTGTTCAAGGGCCTGATCCCTGCGCTGGTCGCCGTCCGTGCCGGCGAAGGTGTGACGACGGTGTCACTGGTCGGCGTCGCGGCCGTCGCGGGTCACTCGTTCGCGCCGTTCCTGCGGAAATCCGGAGGCCGGGGCCTCACGACGGCCGCGGGCGTCTCGCTTGCGATCATCCCCTGGGCGATGGTCGGAAGCGGCGTGATCGCGCTCGGCGGGACGATCGCGAAGAAGGGCGGGTTCGGTACGAGCGTCGGCTTCGGGCTGCTTCCCGTCTTTGCCCTGCTGATCGGCTACCCCGGCGGCTTCGTCCTGATGGCCGTGGGCATCGTCGCGCTCATCGCGGTCCGCCGCCTCGAAGGTCTCGACGAAGACCGTCGTGACGGCGTCTCGATCGGACGCGCCGTCGTCGGAAGGCTGCTCTTCGACCTGCCGCGCGGCGGTAAGGACTTCTCGTGAGTCTGATCGTCCAGAAGTTCGGCGGAACTTCGGTCGGCGACGCCGACCGCATCAAGAACGTCGCGCGCCGCGTGGTCGAGACCCACAAAGCCGGCAAGGACGTCCTCGTCGTCGTCAGCGCGATGGGGGACACCACCGACGACTTGGTCGAGCTTGCCTCGCGTATCTCACCGGCGCCGCCCGGGCGCGAGATGGACATGCTTCTCACCGCCGGCGAGCGCATCTCCATGGCGCTGCTCGCGATCGCGATCCAAGAGCTCGGGCACGACGCGGTCTCGTTCACCGGGTCGCAGGCGGGGATCATCACGACGACGGACCACGGGCGCGCGAAGATCCTCGACGTGCGCGCGGACCGCATCCGTGAAGCGCTGTCGAAGGGCAAGATCGCGATCGTCGCCGGCTTCCAAGGCGTCTCCGAAACGTCCGACGTCACCACGCTCGGCCGCGGCGGCTCCGACACGACGGCCGTCGCGCTGGCGGCGGCCCTCGGCGCCGAGCTGTGCGAGATCTACACCGACGTCGAAGGC
>Ga0209577_10000239_pt1 | contig 56111 bp, 56 predicted proteins | sample GraSoiAngelo_109_FD_185874 | JGI IMG/M metagenome (GOLD analysis project Ga0209577, IMG submission 185874) | Grasslands soil microbial communities from the Angelo Coastal Reserve, California, USA - 14_0903_12_20cm (SPAdes) (version 2) | ecosystem: Environmental > Terrestrial > Soil > Grasslands... | reverse complement strand
CGACAATTAAGCTACACCGGTGTAAACAAGTGCCGGTCCAATCCAGGGATCGTCAACAAGTGATCCAGATCCAGGAGCAGTGCAGATGAACTCAAACGGCCGTGTCGCCGTGCTCGGCGGCCTTCGGATCCCGTTCGCCAGGCAGAACGGTCCCTACGCCCAGGCCTCCAACCAGGACATGCTCACAGCCACCCTCGACGGGCTCGTCGAGAAGTTCGGGCTCAAGAGTCAGGTGATCGACGAGGTCGCCGCCGGCGGGGTGCTCAAGCACTCCAGGGACTTCCAGCTGACGCGGGAGTGCGTGCTCGGAACCGGCTTGGATCCCCGCACGCCCGCCTACGACGTGCAGCAGGCCTGCGGCACCAGTCTCGAGACGACGATCCTGGTCGGCAACAAGATCGCGCTCGGGCAGCTCGAGTCGGCGATCGCGGGTGGATTCGACACCACCTCGGACGCCCCAATCGCGATCAACGAGGACCTGCGCGAGGTGCTGCTCCAGGTCAACCGCGCCCGGTCCAACAGCGAGCGACTACGAGCCCTGGCCAAGGTCCGGCCGCAGCAGATCGTCCCCGAGATCCCACGCAACGCCGAACCGCGCACGGGCATGTCGATGGGCGAGCACCAGGCGATCACCACCCAGGAATGGGGAATCGGTCGTAAGGAGCAGGACGAGCTTGCCGTGGAGAGCCACCGGAAGCTGGCGGCCGCATACGACACCGGGTTCATGGACGACCTGGTGAAGCCGTTTCTCGGGCTCGAGCGCGATCAGAACCTTCGCCCGGACGCGAGCCTCGAGAAGCTGTCAAAGCTCAAGCCGGTGTTCGGTGGCGAGAACGGAACGATGACCGCCGGCAACTCCACTCCGCTGACGGACGGCGCCTCCGCCGTCCTACTCTCCAGCGAGAAGTGGGCGGCCGAGCGGGATATTCCGGTCCAGGCATATCTGGTCGATGCCCAGACCGCCGCGGTCGACCACGTGCACAAGCGCGAAGGCCTGCTGATGGCGCCCACGTACGCTGTCCCACGGCTACTCGAGCGCAACGGCCTCGCGCTGCAGGACTTCGACTTCTATGAGCTCCACGAGGCGTTCGCTTCCCAGGTGCTCTGCACTCTGCGGGCCTGGGAGGATCCGGTGTACTGCAAGGAGCGGCTCGGTCTGGAGGAGCCGCTCGGATCGATCGATCGCGACAAGCTGAATGTCCGCGGCGGATCGCTCGCCGCCGGGCACCCGTTCGGAGCCACCGGCGCGAAGATCGTGGCGGTGCTCGCGAAGATCCTCGGCGAGCACGGTTCCGGCCGCGGCCTGATTTCGATCTGCGCCGCGGGTGGCCTCGGCGTGACCGCGATCATGGAGGCAGCGTGATGGCAGACCGTTACCAGCAGCTCGTCAACACCCCGATCGGGAAGATCGTCTCCAAGCAGATCGGACTGCCGACGCCGATCCCACTCGAGCGCTACGAGCCCGGGCAGCCCGTCGTGACCGGCCCGGTGCTCCTCGGCGCGGCGGCCGGCTCGGGGCTGGCCGCCCCGATCTCCAAGGTCCTGGCCGCGATCGGCGCGGAGGTCGAGACTCCGCCCGACGATGAGCTTCGCCAGGGCGCCGCCGACGCGGGGCTGGACGCCGGCCTGTTCAACCCCGAGACGGCCTCCGAAGACGAGACATTCAAGGCGCTCGTGTTCGACGCCACCGGGATCGCCGACAGCGGCCGGCTGAAGGAGGCGTGGGCGTTCTTTCATCCGACGATCCGTCGGGTCAGGCGGTCCGGGCGGGTGATCGTGCTCGGCACACCGCCCGAGTCCTGCAAGGAGCCCGCGGAGGCCGTCGCCCAGCGGGCGCTCGAGGGGCTCACCCGTTCGATCGGCAAGGAGGTGCGAAAGGGCGCGACCGCCCAGCTCCTGTACCTGCACCCCGGCGCCGACGACGACATCGAGGCGACGCTGCGCTTCTTCCTCTCGCCGAAGTCGGCCTACGTCTCCGGGCAGGTGGTCCGGATCGGCAAGCCGGCGGCGCAGTACGAGCGCGTGGACTGGGAGCAGCCGCTGAACGGGAAGGTCGCGCTGGTCACGGGCGCCTCGCGAGGCATCGGGCGATCGATCGCCGAGGTGCTCTCGCGCGATGGCGCGCACGTCGTCGGAGTGGACGTCCCCGGCCAGGCGCGCGAGCTGGAGGAGGTCACCAGCCGGCTCGGCGGGTCCTCGCTGACCGTCGACATCACCGACGCCGATGCCCCGGCGACGATCGCCTCTCACGTGCTCGACAACCACGGCGGCGTCGACGTGGTCGTGCACAACGCGGGCGTCACCCGCGACAAGACGCTCGCGCGGATGAGTGACGAGCAGTGGGACCTGCTGATGGAGATCAACCTGATCGCGCCGCAGCGGATCGACAGGGAGCTGTTCTCCCGCGACGCGGTCCGCCCCAACGGCCGGGTGGTGTGCGTGTCCTCGATCAGCGGGATCGCCGGCAACGCCGGGCAGACCAACTACTCGACCTCGAAGGCGGGCGTGATCGGGATCGTGCAGATGTTCGCGCCGGCGCTGGCCGAGCGGGGCGCGACCGTCAACGCCGTCGCGCCCGGCTTCATCGAGACGCAGATGACCGCGACGATGCCGATCCCCGCCCGCGAGGCCGGGCGTCGGATGAACAGCCTCGCTCAGGGGGGGCTGCCGGTCGATGTCGCGGAGACGATCGCCTGGTTCGCGAATCCCGGGTCGGCGGGTGTGACCGGCCAGGTCGTCCGGGTGTGCGGCCAGAGCATGATCGGGGCGTAGCGATGGCGACCGAGGAGAAGGTGCTCTCGAGCTCGCCGGGGATGCTCCCGCTGTTCGCGCGGGCCGGGGCGGCGATGATCCCTGGCGCCTCGCGGCTGCCGTTCCTGGGAGGGGGAGAGCGCTCCGACCGGGTTCCCGAGCTGACGCTCAAGCTCGAGGACGTCGCGATCGACCGCGACCGGTTGGCCGCCTACAACCGGGTGTGCAAGTTCCCGCTGCGTGACCAGCTCCCGCCCACGTACCCCCACATCCTGGCGTTCCCGCTGCACCTCGCGCTGATGACCGACAAGCGCTTCCCGTTCCCCGCGCTGGGGCTGGTGCACATCGCCAACGAGATCGTTCAGCGGCGCCCGATCCGGGTGACCGAGGAGCTCGAGATCCGGGTGCACGCCACCCCGCTCGAGGACCATCCCCGCGGCAGGCAGTTCACGCTCCGCACGGAGGCGACGACCGGCGGCGAGCTTGTGTGGGAGGAGGGCTCGACGATCCTCAAACGCGGAGAGGGCGGCGACGGCTCGAGGAGCGATCGCGAGGAGCCGCCGGAGCTCCCGGTCACGGCCACCTGGCGCCTCCCGGGCGACCTGGGCCGACGCTACGCCTCGGTGTCGGGAGACATGAACCCGATCCACATGCACGCGCTGAGCGCGAAGGCGTTCGGATTCCCGACCGCGATCGCGCACGGGATGTGGACCAAGGCCCGATGCCTGGCCGCGCTCCATCCCCGCCTGCCCGATAGCTTCAGCGTCGAGGTCCAGTTCCGCAAGCCGATCCTGCTGCCGGCGACGGTGCAGTTCGGGGAGGACGACGAGCCAGGGGGGATTCGCTTCAACGCGCGCGGCGCCGGCAAGGGGACGCCCCACCTCGACGGGAGCGTCTCCCTTTAGTGCTCTGACTCCGCGAGCCCGTCGAACAGCTCCCGCAGCGCCTCGAGCACGCGGGCCGCGGACATCAGCTCGTCCTCGCTGAAACCCCCCAGCGCGGCCCGCCATCGCGGCTCGTACCGGGCCCGGCGGTCGTCTACGAGCGCCTTGCCGCGGTCGGTCAGCGTGGTGAGGACGATCCGCTTGTCGTGAACGGAGCGCGTCCGCTCGACCAGGCCCGCGGCGGCGAGCGCGTCGAGCATCTCGGTCGCTGTGGCGGGAGACACGTCGGCGGCGAGCGCGAGCTCGCGGGCCGAGCGCGGAGCGCCGTCTGAGAGCCCGAATAAGAGCCCGTATTGGGCGTAGCTCAGCTCTCCGGGCTGGTGGGTCTCCCGACTGCGCATCCGGCGCATCGCGGCCAGCGAGCCCTTCCACGCGCGGGCGAACGACTCAAGTGCCTCCACACGCGCGCGTGTAGCTGTCGCTGTCATGCCGCCGCCGCCTCGAACGCAGCTTCCTCGGACTCCTCGATCCGCTCTCGGGACTGCACCGCTCGGGCCAGCCGCTCCGCCCGCAGCAGCACCAGGCAGGGGACGAACGCGATCGCGGCGAGGCCCGCCGAGGCCCAGAACGCGACCCCGTACGCCGACGCCGCTGCCGGGAGGGTGTGCGCTCCGGCCAGCGCCCGCTGCAGCACGACCGCCAGCACCGCGGTGCCGAGCGAGCCGCCCACGCGTTGCAACACGTTCAGCTGAGGAGTGGCGTCTGAGAGCTCCGAGCGCTCGAGCGACGCGAATGCCGCGGTCATCGCCGGCATGAACCCGAACCCGATTCCCGTCCCCCGGAAGAACATCACGATCGACAGCCACACGATCGAGGTGTGGGTCCCGACGAACCCGAACGGGATCGTCAACAGCGCGGTGATAGTCACGCCGACCAACGCGATCGGCCCACCGCCATAGCGGTCTGAGAGCTTGCCGGCGAACGGCATCGACAGCGCCGCGCCGATCCCCTGCGGCGCCATCAGCAGGCCGGCGTCGACGACGCTCTGATGGCGGATGTCCTGCCAGTAGAGCGGCAGCAGGATCATGCCGCCGAACAGCGCCGCGGCCAGAAAGAACATCGCGATCGAGGCGGCCGAGAACGTGGGGCGGCGGAACAGCCGCAGGTCGAGCAGCGGCCGGGGAATGCGGAGCGCGTGGATGGCGAACACGCCGACCAGGACCAGGCCGACGAGGATCGGTAGCAGGACTTTGGTCGCGGTGAAGCTGCCGGTCGTCCCGATCTCCGCCAGGCCGTATGTGAGCAGCCCGAGCCCCGCGCTCATCAGGAGCAGCCCCCGGAAGTCGAGCCGGTCGGCCTTGCCGGGTTCGACCCTCGGCAGCGTGCGGAGCGCCGCGATCACGGCGATGACGCCGATCGGGACGTTGACGTAGAAGATCCAGCGCCAGCTCGTGTTCTGGACGATCAGCCCACCGATCGTCGGCCCGAGGATCGGGGCCAGCATCATCGGCACCGCCACGATGCTCATCACGCGGCCCATCCGCTTCGGGCCCGCTGCCTCGGCCATCATCAGCTGGCCGATCGGCATCAGCATCCCGCCGCCGATCCCCTGGAGGACCCGGAACAAGACCAGCTCGCCGGTCGAGCTTGCCAGGCCGCACAGGGCGGAGCCGGCCGTGAACAGCACCAGCGAGACCAGGTACACACGCTTTGCGCCGAATCGCCGCGCGGCCCACCCACTGACCGGGATCACGGCCGCCAGCGCGAGCATGTAGCCGGTCACCACCCACTGGATCTGGGAGATGCTCGAGTGCAGATCGCGGCCGAGCGTCGCGAGCGCGACGTTGACGATCGTCGTGTCGAGGATCGACATCACCGTGCCGAGCAGCACGACGGCGGCGAGGCGCCAGACGTGGGCTTCGATGCGATCCGACGCCTCAGCCACGCCCAATATTCCTTCGGCTCCAAATCATTCGGTTCCGAACTATATCAGCGGCCAGCTATCTTCGTCTCATGACCAGCTTTTCCGAGCTCGGGCTCGCGCCGGAGATCCTCGACGCGATCCACGACGTCGGCTACGAGATGCCGAGCCCGATCCAGGAGCAGGCGATCCCGCCGCTGCTCGAGGGCAAGGACGTAATCGGCCAGGCCCAGACCGGGTCGGGCAAGACCGCCGCCTTCGGGTTGCCGATGCTCCAGTACGTCGATCCCGACGAGGACGAGCTTCAGGGACTCGTGCTCACGCCGACGCGCGAGCTGTGCATCCAGGTGACCCAGGCGCTGCGCGCCTACGGGGCACGCAAGGGCATCGACGTGGTGGCCGTGTTCGGGGGCGCCCCGATCCGCTCCCAGCAATCGCAGCTCCGTGCAGGTGGCCAGATCGTGGTGGGAACGGTGGGACGCGTGAAGGACCTGATCTCCCGGCACTCGATGATGCTCCACGCCTGCCGCTTCGTCGTCCTCGACGAGGCCGACGAGATGCTCGACCTCGGGTTCATCGAGGACGTCGAGCGGATCCTTTCGCTGACGCCTTCAAGTCGGCAGACCGCGCTGTTCAGCGCGACGATGCCTCCGCCGATCCGCCGTCTGGCCCAGCAGTACCTGTACGACCCGGTGACGGTCAAGGTGAAGGCGGCCACGCTGACGGTCGAGACGGTCGAGCAGTTCGCGCTCGAGGTGAAGCCGCGCGAGAAGGTCGACAAGCTGATCGAGGTGCTTCAGTCCGAGCGCCCCACGCAAGCGATCGTGTTCGTCCGGACGAAGATCCGGACCGACGAGCTCTACCGCCGGTTGCGCGATCGCGGGCTGGACGTGCGCGCGCTGCACGGCGACATGACCCAGGGCGCGCGGGACGGGGTGATGATCTCGTTCAAGGACGGCCGCCTGCCGCTGCTGGTGGCGACCGACGTGGCCGCGCGCGGGCTCGACATCTCCGGCGTCTCGCACGTGATCAACTACGACGTGCCCACCTCCCCCGACGTCTACGTCCACCGCATCGGCCGCACCGCCCGCGGGCGATCACGCTGTTCGAGCCGCGCCAGCGCAAGGACATGGCGGCGATCGAGAAGCACGCCGGGGTGCGGCTGGCGCCGTGGGTCGAGGACGCGCACGTCGCCCCGACCCCTGTCGCCCCCAGGCCACGGCGGCACTCGAAGCCCCACCTGTCCCCCAACGGCGACGGGCCGGCCCGCAAGCTGATCGTCTCGGCCGGCCGCGCGGCGGGCCTCGAGCCGTCGGACATCATCCACGCGATCACCGCCGCCACCGGGCTGGACGGCGAGTCGGTGCGCAACGTTCGCCTGCTCGAGCGGTTCTCGTTCGTCGAGGTGCCTGAGCGCGACGCGCAGCGGGTCGTCGAGCTCGTCACCGGGACGGAGGTGCGCGGGCATGAGCTGCGCCTCGAGGCGGCCGGCGGCTAGGCTGCAACCGATGACCACAGCCACCATGAACACAACCAAGGGGCCGATCCAGCTCGAGCTGTTCGACGAGGACGCGCCCGAGACGGTCGCCAACTTCACCAAGCTCGCATCCGACGGCTTCTACGACGGCATCATCTTCCACCGGGTGATCCCCGACTTCATGATCCAGGGCGGGTGCCCGCAGGGGACCGGCACGGGGGGCCCCGGGTACACGTTCAAGGACGAGATCAACGAGCACAAGGTGGTCCGCGGGGCGCTCGCGATGGCGAACGCCGGCCCCAACACGAACGGCTCGCAGTTCTTCATCGTCACCACCGAGAGCGCGCCGTGGCTCGACGGCAAGCACACCGTGTTCGGCCGGGTCACCGAGGGGATGGACACGATCGACGCGATCGAGGGCCTCGAGACCGACGGCCGCGACCGGCCGCTCGACCCTCCGTCGATCCAGTCGATCGAGCTCGACGCCGCGTAGCTGGATCCGGCGTAGCGGTAGGCTTGCCGGACAGCCCAACCGTGCGAGGAGAAGAGATGGCGAGCGTCACCGAGCAGACTTCGGCCGAGACCAATGGCGGCGCAGCGGCGGCCACGATCGGGGTCGAGAACCCCGCCACCGGCGAGATCATCACGACCGTGCCCGTGCTCGGAGCCGACGAGCTCCAGCAGATGGCAGCGCGCGCCCGGGAGGCGCAGCCGGGCTGGGAGGCGATGGGCTTCGAGGGCAGAGGCAAGGTGCTGAAGCGCGCTCAGAAGTGGATGACCGACAACACCGAGCGGATCCTCGAGGTCGTCATGTCTGAGGCCGGCAAGACCTACGAGGACGCCCAGCTCGCCGACTACGGCTACACGGTCGCGGCGCTCGGGTTCTGGGCCAAGGAGGCCCAGGGCTACCTCGCCGACGAGCACGTCCCCTCCTGGAACAACCCGGTAGTTGCCGGCAAGAAGCTCATCATCCGCTACGCGCCGGTGGGCGTGGTCGGCGTGATCGGGCCCTGGAACTACCCGATCACGAACTCGTTCGGCGACTGCATCCCGGCGCTCGCGGCGGGCAACAGCGTGATCCTCAAGCCGAGCGAGGTCACGCCGCTGAGCTCGCTGCTGATGGAGGAGATGCTCAAGGAGTGCGGCATCCCCGAGAACGTGTTCCAGGTCGCGACCGGCGACGGGTCGACCGGCGCGGCACTGGTCGACAACGTCGACTGCATCATGTTCACCGGCTCCACGAAGACCGGGCAGGCCGTGATGAAGGCGGCCGCCGACCGCGTGATCCCCTGTTACCTGGAGCTCGGCGGCAAGGACCCGATGATCGTGTGCGCCGATGCCAACCTCGATCGCGCCGCCAACGCCGCGGCCTACTACTCGATGAACAACGGTGGCCAGGTGTGCATCTCGGTCGAGCGAGCGTACGTCGAGGAGCCGGTGTACGACAAGTTCGTCCAGAAGGTGACCGAGAACGTCAAGCAGCTGCGCCAGGGCAAGCCCGGTGCCGCCGGCTCCGTCGACATCGGCGCCGTGACTTTCCCCCCGCAGATCGACGTCGTCGAAGACCACGTCCGCGATGCGGTCGACAAGGGCGCGAAGGTGCTGACAGGCGGCCACCGCCGGGAGGGCGACGGCCGGTTCTACGAGCCAACCGTCCTGGTCGACGTCGACCACTCGATGAAGATCATGACCGACGAGACGTTCGGCCCGACGCTCCCGATCATGAAGGTGCGCGACGCCGAGGAGGCCCTCCGGCTCGCCAACGACACGAACTACGGGCTGGCGGCGAGCGTGTGGACACGCGATACCGCGCGGGGCGAGGCGCTGGCCCGCCGGGTCGAGGCCGGCGCGGTGTGCGTCAACGATGCGCAGGTCAACTACGCGGCGCTCAACCTGCCCATGGGAGGGTGGAAGGCGTCCGGCCTCGGCACCCGCCACGGCGCAGGCGGCATCCGCAAGTACACGCGCGTGCAGTCGCTGCTCGTGACCAGGCTGGCGCCCAAGCGCGACGTGCACATGTTCCCGTACAAGAAGCGCACCACCCGGATGCTGCAGCGCTTCTACAACTTCCTGTACGGCCGCGGGAAGCGCGACTGAGCCGCGTGGCCGAGTCGGTCTTCTACTACGACACGAATTCTCCCTACGCGTACCTGGCGGCGAACCGGGTCGACGAGGTCCTGCCCGTCCGTCCCGAGTGGCGTCCGATCTCATTCGGGGTGATCGTGCGCCAGACGGGCAAGGTGCCGTGGTCGTTCGTCGACCGCGAGGCCGGGATCGCCGAGATCGCCCGTCGCGCCCGCGAGCGGGGGCTGCCCGAGGTCCGCTACCCGAAGGAATGGCCGGTGGAGGGCTACTCGCTGAATCCGCTCCGCGCGCTGCTGCTCGCCGACGGTCCCGAGCAGCTGCGGGCACTCACGCTCGAGCTGTTCCGGACGATGTTCGTCGAGGGTCGGACCCTCTCCGACCTCGAGACCCTGCTCGACGCGACCGCGCGCGTGGGGATGGACCGAGAGCGCGTGCGCGATGGCATCGAGCGTCCCGAGATCAAGGAGCGACTCCGGATGCACACCGACGGCGCGCTCGAGGCCGGCGTCGACGGCGTGCCCACGGTCGCCGTCGACGGGCAGCTGTTCTGGGGCGACGACCGGCTCGAGGAGGCGGCGGCCGCGCTCAGTCCGCGCTGAGCGGGACCCCGATGATCGCGAGCCGCCGGGTGAGGCCGTCGAGCGCGAAGCCGCGAATCTCCTCGCTCGTGGCGCCGAGCGCCTCCCAGTCGGTTCCGTCGCGGTCGGGCGGCGCGAGCGCGCTGGCGACCGCCGGGAGCAGCTCGTGGAGCTTCGCGCGGATCGCGCCCGCGAGCGCCTCATCGCGGCTCGCGCTCTCACGCAGGTACCACACGCCGTAGCCGATGTGACGCTGCTCGTCGTGGTGGATGTGTGTGTAGCCGTCCACGAACCCCGGCAGCAGGCCGTTGCCCTTCAGGTACCGGGTGATGAACTCGAACGCGGTCAGGCCAAGCGTCGACTCGATCACGAGGTGGTACGTGGTGACGAACTCGACCTTGGCGACGCGATCGGCGGGGTCGGCGACCAGCCGTTCGTGCGCGGATACCAGCGCCTCGTCGAAGATCACCGAAAACGATGGTCCGAGCTCCCGCCGTGAGCGCTCGACGTGCGCCGCGATCGTCGCGGGCTCGGCGACGACCTCGTCCTGGAAGCGCGCGTAGAACTGCATGTGGCGCGCCTCGTCCACCTGCTGGGAGGCGAGGAAGCTGGCCTCCTCCTCTGACTCAGCGGCCATGACCAGCCCGGCGAACTTGGTGGTGATGCGCTCCTCGGCCACCATCAGCGACGAGAGCGCCCAGTACACGAGGCCCTTGTCCCGCTCTCCGAGCGTCGCCTGCCACTGGTCGCGGTCCTCGCTCACTGAGATCGACCAGGGGTTCCACTGGCGGTCCTCCCAGTGGCGATAGAGCGTTTCGGGATCGTGTAGCTGAACGCCGGCGCTCACGGCTGGGCCGGCTTGCGCGCCCGGATGATCGCCGAGGACGCGTGCTCGTGGACACGGTGGGTCTCGCGGATCTCGATCTCCTCGAACCCAGCGCGCTTCAGCGCGTCGCGGAACTCGCCCTCGGTCAGCGCGCCCGCGACGCACCCGGTCCACGCCGCCATGTCCGCGCGGGTCGCCGAATCCATGTCCGGATCGGCGATCACGTCGGAGACCGCGAACCGGCCGCCAGGGCGGAGCACGCGCGCGGCCTCGCGGACGACCTGCGGCTTGTCGCCCGAGAGGTTGATCACGCAGTTGGAGATCACGACGTCGACACTGGCGTCCTCGAGCGGCAAGTCCTCGAGGTAGCCCTTGAGGAACCTCACGTTCTCGACTCCCGCCCCGGCGGCGTTGGCCCGCGCCAGCTCGAGCATCTCGTCGGTCATGTCGAGGCCGATCGCCTGCCCGGTCGGCCCGACCCGCCGGGCGGAGATCAGCACGTCGGCGCCGGCGCCCGAGCCGAGGTCGAGCACGGTCTCGCCCTCGCGCAGGTCGGCGACCGCGGTGGGAACGCCGCAGCCCAGCGAGGCGTTGAGCGCCGACTCGGGCACGTCGGCCTCCTCGTACAGAGCGCCGCCGAAGGCGCCGGTCGCGTCGGCGGGGCTGCAACACCCCTGTGATGAGCGGGCGGCGGCGGCGTACCTTTCGCGCACCGCCTCGCGGATCTCGGTCAGCTCAGCCATTGTGAAAGCTCCTTCAGCGCTTCGGGGATCACGTAGTAGTAGGCCCACAGCCCGCGTCGCTCGGAGTCGACGATGCCGGCAGCGCGCAGCTTCTTCAGGTGGTGCGAGAGGGTGGGCTGGGAGACCTCGAACAGGGGGACGAGCTCGCACACGCACACCTTCCCGGCGTGCTTTCGCAGCACGTCGACGAGCTGGAGGCGGATCGGGTCGCCCAGCGCCTTGGCCACGGCCGCCATGCGCACGGCCTGCGCGCGCTCGACGTCCGGGTAGACAACCGGCTCACAGCACGGCTCTCCGGGCGAGCGCTTGTGCTTCGGTGCGAGCTCCAGATCGATAGCCATCGATATACGTATATCTATTGAAGAGACGATTGTCAATGGATAGCCTTCGCCCCGCGATGAGCTACGTGCTGTTCGTCTGCAACCACAACGCGGGGCGATCGCAGATGGCGCAGGCCTTCTTCGAGCGGCTGGCGCCTCCTGGCGTCAGCGCCGAGTCGGCCGGCACGAACCCTGCGGACGCGATCTGGCCCGAGGTCATCGAGGCGATGGGGGAGGTCGGGATCGACATCTCCGACCGCAAGCCGAAGACGCTCACCCACCAGATGCAGCTCCGGGCGGACCTGGCGGTGACGATGGGTTGTGGCGACGCCTGTCCATATGTCCCCACCACCGTGATCGACTGGGACCTGCCGGACCCCGCGGGGCAGCCGCTCGCGAAGGTGCGGGAGATCCGCGACACGATCGAGCAGCGGGTCCGCACGCTGATCGACGAGCGGGTCCCCGCCGCACGATGAACGCTCCACCTCTGGGGCGGCGGCTTCTCGCCGAGTTGCTCGGCTCCGCATTCCTGGCCGCGGTCGTGATCGGTTCGGGCATCGCGGCGCAGACTCTGTCGCCGAACGATGTGGGGCTCGAGCTGTTGGAGAACGCCGCGGCCACGGGAGCGGGGCTGTTCGCAATCATCCTCATGTTCGGGCCGGTCTCGGGCGGGCACTTCAACCCCGTCGTATCGCTGGTCGACGCGAGCTTCGGGGGGCTCCGCTGGCGCGACGCCGCTGCCTACATCCCGGCGCAGGTCGGCGGCTGCATCCTCGGCGCCGTGGCGGCCAACGGCATGTTTGCGCTCACGGCAGTCAGCATCTCGACCAAGCACCGCGCTTCTGCGGCCCACCTGTTCGCCGAGGTGATCGCGACGCTCGGTCTGCTGATAGTGATCTTCGCGCTCGCCCGCACGGGACGCACCTCGAAGGCGCCCGCGGCGGTGGGCGCCTACATCGCCGCTGCCTACTTCTTCACTAGCTCCACCAGCTTCGCCAACCCCGCGATCAGCGTTGGGCGCATGTTCTCCGACACGTTCGCCGGAATCGCTCCGGCGTCGGTCCCGGGGTTCGTCGCGGCCCAGCTCGTCGGCGGGGCCGCGGCGATCCTCGTGCTTAGGGCGCTCTACCCGGACGTGACGCCCGACGAGGCCGCCGCGGTGGTCGTGCCACAGGTCGAGTGACCGGTGCGAGCCGGCCGGACGGACCGCCGGCTACTGGTTCTGGCAGGCCGGGATCTGAAGCGCCTGCCAGGCGTTGCTGGCCTGGCTCTCGAGCGGCGCAAGCGTCCGCTGGAGCGACTTGAAGGAGGCGACGGGGTCGGCGCCGCCCTTGATCTGCGAGGCCGTCGAGCGCATCGCCGCCAGCTGATCGGAGAGCGAGCGCATCGCTGCGTTCCACACGTCGGCGGCGTCGCCGGACACGCTCAGCTGCTTGAGCGAGCGGAGCTCGGGCTCTAGCGTCGCGATCCCCTGGTTGAGGAACGCGAGCCCCCCGGCGGCCGAGGCTGGCGTCGGGATCCGGCCGACCTGCCGGTTCGTGCGCGCGCAGATCGCGCTGGCCTGAGTGCGGAGCTGCGAGGGCGAGGCCGATGAGGACCCGCACCCGGCCACGGCTAGGACCGCCAGCCCGGCGGCGCACACGCCCGCCGCCCCACTACTGACCCGCGCGCTCACGTCAGCGATACGCCGAGCAGCCGCTCGAGCTCGGAGATCGTCTCCCGCGCATCGGTGTGATGGACCGTCGCCATCCCGAGCTCGGCGGCGGGAGCGAGGTTGAACGGCAGGTCGTCCACGAACACGCAGGCTTCGGGTTCCACTCCGATCTCCCGGGATCCGATCTCGTAGATCTCCCGCGCGGGCTTGCGAATGCCGACCTCGCCAGAGATCACGACGCCGTCGAAGAGCGCGCCGAGCTGCTCGCGGTCATAGCGGCGGGTGCCCCAGGAATTCGAGATCAGGCCGGTGCGGATGCCTGCCCGGCGTGCGTTGCCGACCGCCGCGACCATCTCCTCGTTCGGCCTCGAGTCGGCCATCAGCCGCTCGATCAGGCCAGGGGCGCTGACACCGAGGATCTCCGCGAACCGAAGCTCGAACTCCTCCTCCTCGAGCTTGCCCGTCTCCAGCCCGATCAAGAGGTCGCGGCACGACGGGTCCCGGCGGAAGCTCTGGCCGATCGCTTCGGGCTCGAGTCCCTCGACCTCGCAGAACACGCGGAACGAGTCGAACAGGTCGGTCGTGAGAACGCCGCCGTAGTCGATCAGCAGGCCCCGGTAGGACCCCTCGCCGTTGGCCCGCGTGTCAGAGGCCATGCTGGGAGACGTCGAGCGCGCGCTTTGCGATCTCGATCACGCCGTCGCCGAAGCTCTTCAGGTACGGATCGTCGGTGGACCCGGCGAGCGCCCGCTTGTAGTTGCCCTCCATGAACACGATCGCCTTCCACAGTGCGAGCGTCACGTACCAGTTGAGCGCGCTCATCGAGCGGCCCGAACGCTGCTCGTAGGAGGAGATCAGTTCCTCGCGGCTCGGGAACCCCTCGAGCCGGGTGACCGTGTGCAGGTTGAACTTCGACGCCGGGTCGCCGGGCTGGGTCCAGTGCATCACCATGTACCCGAGGTCGGCGAGGGGGTCGCCGATCGTGGCCATCTCCCAGTCGAAGATCGCGATCAGGCGGGCCGGCGACTCGTGGGCGAACATCGTGTTGCCCAGGCGGTAGTCGCCGTGCACGATCGTGGCCGGCGGAGACTCGGGCATGTTCTGCTGGAGCCAGACGCCGACCTGCTCCACCTCGGGTATCTCGCGCGTCTTGTTGTGCTCCCACAGGCCGTTGAACCGCCGGAGCTGGCGCTCCAGGTAGCCGGTCGGCTTCCCGAACCCCTCGAGGCCGACGGCCTGCCAGTCCACCTCGTGCACCTCGACGAGCGACTCGATCAGCTCCTCGGCGATCCGCCGACGCTGTTCGGGGCTGTCCAGCGGCTCGGGCATCGTGTCGGTGATCACGTCGCCGATCACCTCCTCCATGACGTAGAACGGCGCGCCGATGACGTCGGTGTCGTCGCACACGGCCAGCACCCGCGGGACCCGGACCGGCGTCCGCTCCAGCGCCCGGAGCAGCCTGGCTTCGCGCAGGACATCGTGGGCGCTCGGGGGCAGCGGGCCACGCGGCGGCCGGCGCAGCACGACCCCCGTGGACAGCATGAACGTGACGTTCGAGTGGCCCTCCCCGACCGGGCTTGCGGCGAGGTCGGCCGGCGCCTGCAGGCCGTTCGCCGACAGGAACTCCGCGAGCGGGTCGAGCACCAGCAGCGGCTCGCGGGGGTTTTCCGCGGCCTCGGCGGAGGTGCGAACGATGTCGTCCGGGGCGAGGGCGACCGGCATTGGCTGGCAGCGTACCGGCGACGCCGGGTCGAGATGGCCCACCCGCGCGGCTAACCTCGATCTGGAGCGATGCCGGAGCTTCCCGAAGTAGAGATCACCGCGCGGCTGCTGGACGCCGCGCTCACCGGGGCCCAGGTCGAGTCGGCGCTGGCGCCCGGGGTCAACGCCCTGAAGACGTTCGATCCGCCCCTGTCCGCGCTGGAGGGGCAGAAGTTCACCTGGGTCAGGCGGCGCGGCAAGCTGTTCGTGCTCGAGCTCGACGGCGGCCTGGCGCTCGTGATCCACCTGATGTCCGCGGGGCGTCTGCAGCTCTTCGACACGCGCGCCTCGCTGCGCGACCGCACCTCACGCCTGCTGGTTCGGCTGACCGACGGCCGCGAGCTCCGGCTGCGCGAGTTCGGAACCCGCCAGCGCGCCTGGGTAAAGGTGATCCGGATGTCCGAGCCCGAGGACTCGCTCGAGGAGCTCGGCTACGAGGCCTGGCCCGATCCCCCGAATCTGCTGGAGCTGCTCGACGAGCCGCGGCCGCTGTATGCGCTGCTGCGCGATCAGCACGTCATCGCCGGGATCGGGCGTTCCTGGGTCGATGAGATCCTCCACGCAGCGAAGCTCTCGCCGTTCAAGCGTGGCTCGGATCTGGAGGAGGACGAGGCGAACCGGCTGAGGACGGCGATCATGCGCGTCCTCGGCGCGGCGATCGAGACATATAAGCGGGACCTGACGCTGCCGCTTCCGGACAAGCTGCCGATGCCGCTCACCGTCCACCGCCGCCACGGTGAGCCCTGCCCGCGCTGCGGCGATCGGCTCGAGGCGGTCTTCTACGAGGACTACGTGATGTGCTACTGCCCGGCGTGCCAGACCGAGGGCCGGGTGCTCAAGGACAGGCGGCTATCCCGCCTTCTGAAGTAGGGTGCCGGGCGTGTCACGCTCGAGCAGGGGTTCTGTGCCGGCGGTCGTGCTCGCCGTCGGCGCGCTCGGGATCGCCGGGTGCGGAGGCTCGGGCACGCTGTCCACGAGTCAGTACGAGAGCAAGGGCGTGGTCGCGCTGAAGCCGCTGCTGAGCGCCCTCAACTCGCTGAAGACCAACCCCACGAGCGCCGGGGGGTGGGCCGCCGTGCAGAGTGCGTCGCGCAGCGCGAGCTCGACCTTTTCCAAGCTGAAGGTGCCCTCCGGCATCTCGGGGCTCAACTCGCAGCTCGCCGTGTCGCTCGGCGACATGGGTCGTGCGGCGGGCAAGCTCGGCGGCGACATCTCGAAGCGCGACGTCGCCGCGGCGCGGGCCGATCTGGGGAGCTACGGCTCGGCGCTCCAGCGCTACGGCAGCGTGATCAACCAGCTGGGAGCAAAGGGAGTGAAGTTCGTTGGCAATTGAGGTGGGCGACAAGGCACCCGATTTCACGCTCCCCGATCAGCACGGCACCCCGGTCTCGCTGTCCGGCCTGCAGGGGAGGACCGTGGTCCTCTACTTCTATCCCAAGGCGGACACGCCGGGCTGCACGACCCAGGCCTGCGGCGTCCGTGACCATCGGGCCGACTATGAGCGCTCCGGGGCGGTCGTGCTGGGCGTCTCGCCCGATCCGGTGAAGAAGGTCGCCAAGTTCGACGACAAGTACGGGCTCGGCTTCCCGTTGCTGGCCGACGAGGACCACGCGGTCGCCGAGGCGTACGGAGTTTGGGTCGAGAAGTCGATGTACGGGCGCAAGTACATGGGCAACGAGCGGACCACGTTCGTGATCGGGCCCGACGGGACGATCGAGCAGGTCTTCCGGAGCGTGAAGCCCGCCGCGCACGACGAGCTCGTGCTCGGCGCGCTCTAGGCACTCTCGCAACTCCCGGCCCGCCCCGAGCCGCGCTCGCAACTCCTGGGTCGTCCACTTGTTTGCTACCTCAGAACGACGAAAGGGAGGAATCATGCGCAAGTCACACAAGCTCGCGTTCCTGATCGCGGCTGCGGCGATACTCGCGTTCCCACTCGCACTGGCGCAGGCTGCCTCGGCGCCGACGGCGAGGACGGCCTCCGCGACGAACGTGGCGGCAACCAGCGCGACGCTGCGCGGGACGGTGAACCCGAACGGCGAGCAGACGAACTACGCCTTCGACTGGGGGACGAGCACGTCCTATGGGCAGCAGACGCCGGCCACCTCGGCCGGTTCAGGAACCTCGGCCAAGGACGTGAGCTCCGCCCTCAGCGGCCTGTCGCCGGGCGTCACGTACCACTTCCGGGTCACGGCGACCAACGCCAGTGGCACCGCGGTGGGCTCGGATCAGACGTTCACCACGCATCCTGCGCCCAACGTGGCCACCGGGGGAGCGACGTCGGTGAGCTCGTCGTCCGCCGTGGTCAACGGGGTGGTCAACCCGCAGGGCCACAGGACCACCTACTTCTTCCAGTACGGCACCAGCCCGAGCTACGGAGTTCAGACGACTCCGGGCGGCGCCGGCTCCGGGACCAACAACGTGGCCGTTCACTCGACTCTCACCGGGCTTGCCCCCGGCACGCTCTACCACTACCGGCTCGTCGCCCAGAACTCCGGCGGCACCTCCACCGGGTCCGATGCGACCTTTACGACGACCTCTTCGCCGACCCAGTCTCATGTCGCGTTCATGGGACGGATGGGCTTCGTCTCCCCAGGAGGGATCATCGGCGTTGAGGCCGGCTGTTTCGGTGGCCAGACGAACTGCGGCGGGCACGTCTCGATGACCCGCAACGGGATCGTCGTCGGGCAGCGGAACTTCAACATCGCTCCCAACAGCGGCGGGTTCCAGAACCTGGGGCTGAGCGCTCAGGGCAAGCAGATGCTGAAGAACAACCGCCCCTTCCATCTGCTCGCGGTGACCGTCACGGTGACGACCGACAGCGGTCAGCGGATCCAGCAGGTGATGCGCCTGGCGCGCTGGGTCTGGCATTGATCCTCGGCGATGAGGAGGTGAGCGCGCGTCGCGCTCGCCTCCTCCCCGGGGGCCTACGCGGGCAGCGCCAGCGCCCCGGCGCTACTGAAGCCCTTCGCGGGCCTCGCGCACGAGCGTGACGGCCTCGGGGAAGATGTGCGCCATCACGGTTCGCAGCTGCTCTGACTGCTGCTCGGTCGTCCCCTGGATGTTGACGCGGTTCATGGCCGCGACGGTCAGGTCAACCGCCAGCTTGATTGCGTTGTCGGCCCACGCGAGGCGCTGAGCCCCCTGCATCTGCTCGGCGAACTCGCCGAGCCTCCGCTGAAGATCGTCGGGGTCGCCGAACAGGCCGCCGAATCCACTTCCTTCCATGCCATGAATGGTAGCCATGCGCCTAACCGGGCCGGCGGGACGTCCCTCCGGACCGACGGGACGTCCCCGCCGGCCTCAGTGCCACCGCTCCGCCAGGGGCACGTCCATGACCCCGATGAAGATCGTGGATGACCATTGCGCCTGGACGAAGTAGTTCGACAGGCTCTGGCCGGTCGCGGTGCAGGCGGCGGCGGTCGGGCACGACACCCCCAGCAGCTGGCCGGCGTTGGGCGAGACGGAGGCGAGCGTCTGGGATGTCCAGCTGGTGCCGTCCCAGCGCTCGGCGAACATGCCGCCGAAACCGCCGACCGCGGTGCAGGCGGAGGCGCCCGGGCAGGAGTCCCCGTTGAACCCCTGAGACGTCGCGGTGAGGGTGCCCTGGATCGCCCAGCTCGTGCCGTTCCATCGCTCGGCTAGGGGCGTGCTGGGGGAGGTGGCCCCCGGGGTGGTGGAGGAACCGCCCGCCGCTGTGCACTCACCGGCGGCATGACACGACACCCCGCTGAACGTGGCGAACGTGGCGCTGGGGGGTGGGGGTGTGCCCTCGATCGACCAGCTCGTGCCGTTCCACCCCTCGGCCAGGAGCTTGTCGGCCTGGGACGCATTCCTGTTGGTCGAGTAGCCGCCGACTGCCGCGCACGCCGTCGACGACGTACACGAGACCCCGTCCAATGTGCTGAACGTCTGCCCCGGCACGCTCTGGGGCGTCTTGATCGCCCAGTTGGATCCGTTCCACTGCTCGGCGAGCGTCGAGTACTTGCTGTTCGGGGTGTCGAAGAACCTGCCCACGGCCATGCACGACGTGGCGGAGGAGCAGGAAACGCCTTGGAACACCGCGTACTGTGAGCCCGTCGGGTTCGGCGTGCTCTGGACGGTCCAGCTCGCGCCGTTCCATCGCTCCGCGAGGGTCCGTGTGGAACTGCCGTTCAGATAGCTGCCGACGGCGGTGCAGGCGTTAGCCGCGGTGCAGGAGACGCCGCGCAAGATCGCGCTCGGAGTCGACGGATTTGGTACCGGCTACACCGCCCAGGACGTGCCGTTCCACGCCTCCGCCAGGATGCTCTGCTTGCCGGCGTTGTCGTCGAAGTAGCCCACGCCGGAGCACGCTGTTGTCGTCGGGCAGGACACGGCGGTCAGAAAGCTGGGTTCCGCTCCGGTCTGATTGGCGGTCGTCTGGATCTTCCAGCTCGTGCCGTTCCATCGCTCGGCGAGCGTCGACTGCGGAATCTGATTGTTGCCGGCGGCCCCACCGGCAGCCGTGCACGCGGTGGCGGCGGTGCACGACACCGCCGCGAGCGGAGCGGTCCCCAGCCCGGATGGCGATGGAGCCGACTGGGTCGTCCAGGTGGTGCCGTTCCATTGCTCGACCACGGGTGCGGTCACGCCGACCGGCGCTCCGACAGCCGTGCAATCGGTCGACGTCGGGCACGACACCCCGCTCAGAGTCGGCGAGCCGGAGCCGGGGTTGGTGGTGGTCTGGATCGCCCAGCTCGTGCCGTTCCATCGCTCGGCGAGCGTCTTGTCGGGGGACGTTCCCGCGGTTGCATACCCGCCGACCGCGGTGCATGCGCTCGCCGCGCTGCACGAGACGCCCTGGAGCGTCGCCACGGTTGTGCCGGAGGGATTGGGGGTCGTCTTGACCGTCCAGCTCGTGCCGTTCCACCGCTCCGCCAGCGTCTTGTTCGGCCCGACGCCCGAGGGATTCGTCGTGTAGTCGCCGACGGCGGTGCATCTCGTCGAGCTGGGGCACGAGACTCCGTTGAGCGCGGTGTTGGTCGAACCGCTCGGGTCGGGGAGGGTCTGGGCCGCCCAGCTCGCGCCGTTCCAGCGCTCGGCCACCCCCACGCTGTGACCTACGAGGGTGCCGAACGCGTCTCCGACCGCCGTGCAGGCGGTCGACGAGCTGCACGAGACCGCGTTGAACGACACGCCCGCGGTGTTCGAGGGAGTAGGGACGGCCTGGATCTTCCAGCTCGTGCCGTTCCAGCGCTCGGCCACCGGCTGATTGGGGAAAGCCGACGGTCCGGCCCCACCAACCGCCGTGCATGCGGTCGCCGAGGTGCACGACACGCCGTGCAGAGAGCCATACAGGGCTCCCGACGGCATCGGCACGGTCGCGGCGACCCAGCTCGTTCCGTTCCAGGCCTCCGCGAACGGCTTCTGCACGCCGGTCGGGTCCAGGAAGAAGCCCACTCCCATGCAGGAGGTCGACGACGAGCAGGAGATGGCGGCCAGGTGCCCGTTCGGCGCCTGTGGTGCCGCGGCCGACTGCAGGCTCCAGCTCGCGGCGCCGGCGGGCGCGGCGGTGATGAACAGGGCCAAGATCACCGCGGAGAGGGCGACGAACCGACTAGCGATCGACCCCATCCTGCACTTCCTCCCCCTCGCTCAGGGCTACGGTTCTCGCACCGCCAGTGGCACGTACATCGAGTCGATGAAGCTGCTGTTCGAGAACAACAGGACCATGAGGTAGTTCATCACGGATCTTCCGGCCGCCGTGCATGTGCTGGCAGCGCTACACGACACCGTCGCGAGCTCGAGCTCCCCGGTCGAGAGGAACGGGAGCGTGTCCGTCGACCATTTCGTGCCGTTCCAGCTCTCGGCAAAGGAGTTGGCGACGGCCGAGCAGAAGGTGGCGGCGGGACAGGAGTCGCCGTTGAAGCCTTCGGTCGACGGATTGGTCGTGGTCTGAATCGCCCAGCTGGTGCCGTTCCACCGCTCGGCCAGCGTAGCCCTGGGGAACGAGTCGCCGGGGGTGGTCGAGAAGCCGCCGGCCGCCGTGCAGGCCGTGGCGGCGCTGCACGACACGCCGGTGAAGATTGCGAACGTGGTGCCGGTCGGGTTCGGAGGTGTCTTGAGCGTCCAGCTGGTGCCGTTCCAGACTTCCGTCAGCAGCTTGTTCGCCTGGAATGCACCAGTCGCGCTCGAAAATCCGCCCACCGTGACGCACGCGGTCGACGAGGCGCAGGACACTGCGTTCAGCGTGCTGAAGGTCTCGCCGGAGGCGGCCTGGGTCGTCTTCACCGTCCAGTTGGTGCCGTCCCACCGCTCCGCGAGCCTCACCCAGTGATTGGTGCCGCTGTCGAAGAACTTTCCTACGGCCGCGCACGAGGTCGCGGACGGGCACGACACGCCCTGGAGGGTGGCATTCGTCGAGCTGGCCGGGTTGGGGGTGCTCTGCACTGTCCATCTCGTCCCGTTCCATCGCTCCGCGAGCGTCACCAAGACCGAGCTGGCGTTGGCGTAGCTGCCCACCGCGGTACACGCGGTCGCCGAGGAGCAAGACACGGCGTTGAGGAGCCCGTTGGTCGTGGACGGGTTGGGAACCGACTGCACCGCCCATTTGGTCCCGTTCCACCCCTCGGCCAGCATCTCGGTTCTCGACGTGTTGGTGATGAAGTCGCCGACCGCGCTGCAAGACGAGGCGCCCCCGCACGACACCCCCTTCAGCTCGCTGACCAGGGCACCCGGAACCTTCTGTGCCGTCTGTAGCGACCAGTTGGTGCCGTTCCATCTCTCCACCAGCATCGACGGCGGAACCTGGAGGCCGGCCCTGGCCCCGCCTACGGCGGTGCAGGCGGTCGCGGCCGTGCACGAAACGCCCGACAGCTGGTTCTGACTGAGTCCAGGGCTCGGGGTCGATTGGATCGTCCACGTCGTCCCGTTCCACTGCTCGACCAGGGTCGTGCTGCCGAACGCGGCCGGGACTCCCACCGCAGTGCAGTCCGTCGCTGTCGGGCACGAGACGCTGCTGAACATCGGTGAGCCGGATGCGGGGTTGGGCGTCGTCTGGATCGCCCATTTCGCGCCGTTCCAGCGCTCGGCAAGGGTCTTGTTGGGGAAGGAGTTCGTGGTGGAGTACCCGCCCACCGCGGTGCACGCATTGCCGGCGCTGCACGAAACCGAGGTCAGCCCTGCGTCGGTGGTGCCCGCCGGGAGCGGGGTCGTCTGGATGGCCCAGCTCGTGCCGTTCCATCGCTCCGCCAGCACCTTGTCCGGGAAGAAGTTCGAGCTCGTGCTCGTGTAATAGCCGACGGTGATGCATCCGCCTCCGCTCGAGCAGGCGATGCCGTCAAGGCGGATCTGCGCCGCGCCCGCGGGGTTGGGGATGCTCTGGGCGGCCCAGTTGGTTCCGTTCCAATGCTCGGCCAGCGCCACGCTGTGGGTGCCGTCGCTGGCGCTGCCCACTGCTGTGCACGAGGTCCCGGTGTTGCACGAGACTCCCTCGAACGTAGGCTCGAACTGTCCCGACGGCGCGGGTACGGTCTGGAGCGTCCAGTTCGTGCCGTTCCAGCGCACCGCCAGCGGCTGCGAGGGGAAATCGCTGGTTCCGGCCCCGCCGACTGCGGTGCACGCGGTGGCCGAGGTGCACGACACGCCGCGCAGGAGGCCGAACGGGACCCCGGACGGCAGCGGCACCGGTTTGGCGGTCCAGGTGGTCCCGTTCCAAACCTCTGACAGCGGCTGTTGCTCGCCGAGCGGATTGATGACGAAGCCCACGGCCATGCAGGAGGTGGCCGACGAGCAGGAGACGGAGAAGCCCTGGGCGTTGGGACTCTGGGGCGCCGGGACGGACTGCAGGTTCCAGGTCGCCGCGCCGGCGGCCGGCGCGGCCACGAGCAGGATCACGGCCGCCGCGCACAGGGCCAGCGACCGGCTCACCCCGGCGGCCACTCCCGAGCGTCTCGCCCCGATGCTTCCTCCACCTCGGTACCACCCCATCGTCGCTCCCCTTGTGCGCCCGCCGCGACGGTACTCCGAGACCGCCGGTGAGTCAAGGCCTCCGGCGCCGCGCCAGCACAGCGATCGTGCCGCCGCGCCCGGCTGCCCCCGCGACGAGCTCGATCCCCGCCGCCAGCGGGAGGAGTGAGAGCGCCGCAACGCTGATCGCGAGGTCCGGCGAACGCACCGGCGCGTTTCGCTTCAGCACGTTGTAGGCGTAGGACGGGTGCCGCGTTACGCGGTTGACCAACGTCTGCCACATCCCGAAGGCGTTGTGCTCGAGCAGGGTGTGGCGGACGGCTAGCACGGTGAAGCCGCACGATCGCAGCAGCGCCTCAAGCCCGGCCGGGGTGTAGTGCATACGGTGCCGCGGCACGTCGAGGTGGTACCAGCGCTCGCCGCCGATCCTCGCCTGCAGGCTCGCGAGGTTCGGGACCCCGATCAAGAGCCCGCCGCGCGGCCGCAGCCACGAGGCAACCCGGTCCAGCGCGGCGGCGGGGTCGTCGAGGTGCTCGAGCACGTGCCAGAGCGTCACCACGTCAACGGACCCCGGCTCGATCCGGGCATCCTCGATCCCGGCCCGCTCGACGTGCTGGACGGGACCCCTCGCCGATGGCTCGATCCCGAACGCGTCGTAGCCGGCCGCGCGAGCCGCAGCCACGAAGCGGCCGCGTCCCGCGCCGGCGTCGAGCAGCCTCGCGGGTGGCGCTGCCAGCGAGCGCGCCAGCATGAGTCGCTGGCGGTCGAACAGCCCTAGCACCGGCCGCGCGGATGCGTGAAGGCGAGGGATACCGGGGCGGTAGGCGCCCGACTCGTAGAGCCCGCCGGGGACGGGGCCGCCGGTGACGGCCGAGTGGCACCTGGCGCACCGCGCGAGCTGGTAGCAGGCTGGGTTCAGCGCCGGGTCGGACGCGGGGACCGAACGCCAGGCGAACAGGGCGCCTCCGCATGCCGGGCACCTGGCGGGGGTCTCCACGGGGCGGACCGTACACTGCCCTCGGAGCACCGGATGGCCGTCGCCGACCCCATCGCATACGAGAGCAGAGTGCGCCCCCGCTACGCCGCGGTCGCGATCCTCGGTGGGGTGCTCCTGTTCGCCGCCGCCGCCGTCCAGGCGACGGGTCCGCAGGCGAAGGTGAGCGAGCTCACGGTTCAGCTGCTGGTGACCAACAGGCGCGGCGCGCTCGAGGTGGTCGGGACCGTGATCAACGGCCTCGGCTTGCTGGGCCTCGCCGCCACCCTCACGTTCCTGTTCAACGCCGCGCGAGCGCGCAAGCCAGACATGAACCAGGCGACCTGGATCACGGCGATCGCCGGCGGGGTGCTCGCCGCGATCGGCGGGGTCGCCTACGGAGTCGTGATCACGATGAAGGCACACGACTTCGCGACCCATGGCGTGCAGACCTATCCCCAGGCCAACGCTCTCCTCGGCGGAGCCGCGCTGGCGGTGCTCCAATACGCCGGGCTCCTGGGGTCGCTGCTGCTGGCGGTGTCGTTCGTGCTGATCTCGCTGAACGCGATGCGGGTCGGGCTGCTCACCAAGTTCATGGGCTACCTCGGGATGATCGCCGCCGGGGCGTCGCTGTTGCTGATCGGAAGCGCCCCGGCGCTGCTGATCGAGGTGTTCTGGCTGCTCGCCGTCGGATATCTGCTGACCGGCCGATGGCCCAACGGCGAGCCCGCCGCGTGGCGCACCGGGCAGGCCGAACCGTGGCCGACGGCGGCCGAGGTCCGGGAGCAGCGCCAGCAGGCCGCCGCCAAGCGCCGCAACGGCCGCGGCGAACCCCGCCGGGCCGAGCCCGAGCGGGCTCCGGTGCCGGCCGCCCCGCAGTCCACCCGCTCCACGACGCCCAAGCGGAAGCGCAAGCGGCGGAAGTAGCGGTCGGCGCCGGGCCGGTCGGGGTCCCGGCGCCAGGCCGGTCGGGACCCCACCGCCGTGCCGGTCGGGACCCCGCGCCCGCCCCGCTCGCCGCTGAGCGGTGACCGTTCGTCGTAAGCCAACCGCCGTCCGTCGCGCGGTTCGCCCCACTGGGCGATCCGGTTTTGCCGTCAGCGGCCGGCGCGTTGAACTTCTGGGCCGACTCATCCAACCAACCATTGAGGAGGGTCAGATGGAAGCTGCTGGAATCCCGGCTAGGCGCGAAGCCGACGTGGCTCCGGCGCCTGCCACGACGGAGCCGACCGGTGGCCGGCTCGCGGGGTGGACGCCCGCGGATCCGGGCCCGCTCGGGCTCGCGGGATTCGCCGGTACGACGTTCGTGCTCAGCCTGATCAACTCGAACCTCGTCAGCGCGCGCGGCATCGGAGCCGTGCTCGGACTCGCGCTTGCCTACGGCGGTATCGCGCAGCTCCTGGCGGGAATGTGGGAGTTCCGGACCGGCAACACGTTCGGCGCCGTGGCGTTCAGCTCGTTCGGGGCGTTCTGGATCTCGTTCTTCATCCTGATCAGGCTGACGCCCGCCTCGCTCGTCACTCCACACGCGCTGTCCGCGTACCTGTGGATGTGGGCGATCTTCACGACCTACATGTTCTTCGCCTCGCTGCGGACGACGGCGGCCGTGTCGCTGGTGTTCCTGTTGCTGGCGGCGACGTTCATCCTGCTCGCCATCGGCGACATGGGTAGCGGCCACACGACGATCACCCACTGGGGCGGTTACGTCGGCATCGCGACCGCGGTGGCGGCGTGGTACGCGTCGTTCGCGGCGGTGCTGAACTCCACGTTCGGCCGGGTGATCCTCCCGGTAGTCCCGCTCCGGCGGGTGTAAGCAGGCATACCACCAGGGCGCTCGCGCCGGGTAGTAACGTAGTCGCGAAATAGCAGGCAAATCCAAGGCAGCTCGGGGTCATCTCAAGGGCCCCGAGCCCGCCTCGGGTACATACGCCGGAGGAAGGGAGAGACTCGATGGCAGACACGACTGAGGCCGCCTCGGAGGAAGTCGAGTACTCGGAAGACAAGATCGCCGTCCACTGGCGTGAAGAGGAGTACGTCGAGCCGCCCGAGCAGTACCGCGAGCAGGCGAACGCCGGCGATCAGTCGATCCTGGAGCGCTTCGCGCCTGAGAACTTTCCGCAGTGCTTCGAGGACTACGCGGAGATGCTCACCTGGGACAAGAAGTGGGACGAGATCGTCGACACGAGCAATCCACCGTTCTTCAAGTGGTGGGTGGGCGGCCGCCTGAACGCATGCGTCAACTGCGTCGACCGGCACCTCGACTCACGGGGCGACGAGAACGCGATCATCTGGGTGCCCGAGCTCGAGGAAGACGAGACCCAGGAGATCACCTACCGGGAGCTGCACCGCCGGGTCAACGAGTTTGCGGCGCTGCTGAAGGACTTCTGCGGAGTCAAGCCCCAGGACCGGGTCACGTTCCACCTGCCGATGGTCGTGGACCTGCCGGTGGCGATGCTGGCGTGCGCGCGGCTCGGGGTGATCCACTCGCAGGTGTTCGGGGGCTTCTCGGGCCGGGCCGCGGGCCAGCGCATGGCGGACGCTCAGAGCACGATCCTCGTGACGATCGACTCCTACTACCGGGGCGGCGAGCTGATCGACCACAAGATCAAGGCCGACGAGGCCGTGGAGGCGGCCCGGGAGGAAGGGATCGAGGTCGAGAAGGTCCTCGTGTTCCGCCGCATCCCGGGCGAGTACCACTCCGAGTCGGAGATGGTCGATGGGCGCGACTTCTTCGTCGACGAGCTGCTGTCCGACTACAAGGGCCAGGAGGTCGAGCCCGAGTCGATGGCCGCCGAGGACACGCTGTTTCTGATGTACACGAGCGGCACCACGGGCCGTCCTAAGGGCGCGCAGCACGCGATCGGCGGCTTCCTGAGCTACGTGGCGGGCACGTCGAAGTACTACCAGGACATCCACCCCGAGGACACGTACTGGTGCTTCGCCGACATCGGCTGGATCACCGGTCATTCCTACATCGTCTACGGCCCGCTCGCGCTGGGCACGACCACAGTGATGTACGAGGGGATCCCCACGCATCCGGACGCCGGCAGGCCGTGGCGAATCGCGGAGAAGCTCGGCGTGGACATCTTCCACACCGCGCCGACGACGATCCGGATGCTCCGCAAGGTCGGACCCGACGAGCCCGGCAAGTACAGCTACGACTTCAAGACCATGACCACGGTGGGCGAACCGATAGAGCCCGACGTGTGGCGGTGGTACTGGAAGACCGTGGGCAAGGGCGAGGCGGCCATCACCGACACGTGGTGGATGACCGAGACCGGTGGATTCCTGGGCTCGACGCTGCCGTTCCTGCAGCCGATGAAGCCCGGCAGCTGCGGCCCGGCCGCGCTCGGGATCCAGCTCGTGATCTACGACGAGAACGGCGAGGAGATCCCCAAGGGCTCGGGCAAAGCCGGCTACATCTGCGTGCGCAACCCGTGGCCCGGGAGGATGCTCACCGTCTGGGGCCAGGACGAGCGATTCATCGACACCTACTACAAGCGGTTCAACAAGGACTCGAACAGCAAGGAGTGGAAGGACTGGCCGTTCATGTGCGGCGACGGCGCGGTCCAGGCCGAGGACGGCTACTTCAGGATCCTCGGCCGGATCGACGACGTGATCAACGTCGCCGGGCACCGGCTGGGCACCAAGGAGCTCGAGTCGGCGGCGATCGAGGTCGACGAGGTCGCCGAAGCAGCTGCCGTTCCGGTGGTGGATGAGACGCGCGGGAAGGTCGTGGAGATGTACATCGCGGTCAAGCCCGGCGTCGAGGACAGCGACGAGGACGTCGCGAAGAAGGTGTCGGCCCAGATCGAGCGGGACATCGGCAAGATCGCCCGCCCCAAGAACGTGTGGGTGGTGCCCGACATGCCCAAGACGCGTTCGGGCAAGATCATGCGCCGGGTGATCGCCGGGATCTCCAACTTCGCGGACGTGGGGGACATCTCGACGCTCGCGAACCCGGACATCGTCGATCAGATCCGCGACCAGGTCGAGGCCGCCAAGAAGGAGCGCGGCGAGGACCTGCAGGAGCTCTCGAAGAAGGAACAGCAGGAGATCGCCGAGTTCGGGAAGGGATCCGAGTAGGCCGCGGTCTTTCCGGTCAAAGGTTCGCCAGATTCGGTCGCTGAGCGTCCGAATCTGGCGACGCTTTGGCGAGGGCGGCCCCGCTGGGCGGGCTAGCCGGGCCCTATACGGCCAGCAGCCGCCCCAGCTCGGCGACGTGCCGGCGCGCCACTGGGATCGTCTGGCCGTCCGCGAACGCCAGCTCGGCGGTGCCGCCGAACTGCGGGCGGAGCTCGACCGCGTTGTTCAGGTTGGCCACGTACTGGCGGTGGACGCGGACGAAGCCGAACTGTTCCCAGCGGCGCTGGATGTCGATCAGGGTGGTCCTCAGCAGGTAGCGGCCGTCCTCGACCACGATCCGCACGAAGTCGCCGTGGGACTGCACGTAGAGGATCGTGCTGCGTGCGATCAGCCTGGTGGCGCCGTTCCGGACGTTGGCGACCGCCACCACCTCGCTCTCACCTGCCGGCGCCCGGGCCTCCTGGGCTGTGCCGTTGGCCACCGCCGTGGTCACCCGCTCGAGCGCTTCCTCGAGGCGGTGGCGGCTGACCGGCTTGCGCAGGTAGTCGAGCGCCTGCAGCTCGAACGCGTCGACCGCGGCGCTGTCGTACGCGCTCACGAACACGAGCTGGGGCGGCGCCGAGAACCGGCGCAGCACCCGCCCGAGCTCCAGCCCATCGAGGTCCGGCATCCGCACGTCGAGGAAGATCGCGTCGTAGCGCTCCCCCGAGGCCTTGACCAGCGCGTCGTGCCCGTCCGATGCGCACTCCACCGCCTCCACCACGGGTGAGCTGCGCAGCAGCCGCGCGAGGTCCTGGAGCTGCGAGCTCTCATCGTCCACCGCTAAGACCTTCAGCTGGGTCATGCCAGTTCAGCCACCTGGATCGCCTCGCGCTCACCGCGCAGGTTGGGCACGGTCATGATCGCGGTCGTTCCCTCGCCGAGCGCCGATTCGATCCGCAGCGCGTACCGTTCGCCGAACGTCGCCCGAAGCCGCGCGTCGACGTTCGAGAGCCCGATCCCGCCTCCGGCGCCCGCCAGGACCGCGTGAACCCGCTCGGGGGCAATGCCCGCGCCGTCGTCGGTGACGGCCAGCACGACGTCGCCACCGTCGACCCGCGCGGTGATCTCGACGCGACCTGACCCGGCCCGCTGCTCCACCCCGTGGCGCACGGCGTTCTCGACCAGCGGCTGGATCGACATGGACGGCACAACCGCTCCGCGCGCCTCCTCGGGAACGTCCACGGTCACGTGCAGGTCGCGGAACCGGGCCTGCTCCAGCCGCAGGTATCGCTCCACGTGCTCGATCTCCTCGCCGAGGGTCACGTACGAGCGGCCGTCGCGGAACAGGTACCGGGTGAACTCCGCGAAGTCGATCAGCAGCTCTCGCGCCTCCTCGGGACGGGAGTGGATCTCGCCGGCCACGGCGGCCAGCGCGTTGTAGATGAAGTGAGGGGAGATCTGAGCCCGCAGGGCGCGCAGCTCGGCCTGCGCGAGCCGCCGCTCCTGCTCGGCCACGACGGACAGCTCCACCTGAGCGGACACGAGACTGGCCGCCTCCTGCACCACTCGCAGCTCGGCCTGGCTGGGACGCCCCACCGAGCGGTAGAAGGCGATCAGCGTGCCCGCCCGGCGCTCCTGCACGACCAGCGGCGCGAGCACCGCGGAGCGCAGCGGACAGGACGGATCCGAGGAGACCAGACGCGGCTCGATGTGCACGCGGTGATCCGGCGTTCGCGCGAGCAGTCTCGAGAGGAGGTCCCCGGGCCGCACCTGCTCGCGGCCCTCGCCTTCGATCGCCAGCACCGCCCGGGTGTCGGCGAGCGCGATCGCGGCGGCGCCGGTGAGCGCGCGAAGATGCGGGACGGCCAGCTCGGCGCTCCGCGGCGTCAGCCCCCGACGGAGATAGGGAAGCGTGGACGTCGCGGCGTGGAGCGCTGACTGCATCCCACTCGCCGGAAGGTCGGCCTCGCGGGGTGCGCGCATCGTCCGCCATGCGACCACGACGATCGCGGCAAGCCCGGCACCGAGCAGAACTCCCAGCGCGAGATCCATCGACGTCTGTCAGTTAGGTTACTCCCGCGGGGGGCGGGTAAGCCCCGTGAGTGACGGCCGAGCTGAGATGATGCGCGCGATGAGCTCGACGACCACGTTCAGCTCATACGAGGAGGCCGTGGCGCAGCACCGCTGGGAGGTGCCGGAGCGCTACAACATCGCCGCCGACGTGTGCGACCGGCACCCGCGCGACAGGCTGGCCATGATCCACGAGGATTTCCGGGGCAACGTGCGCCGGGTGAGCTGGGGCGAGATCCAGGACGACTCCAACCGGTTCGCCAACGTGCTGCGGGCGCACGGGGTGGAGCCGGGCGACCGGGTGGCGATGCTGCTCCCGCCCACGCCCGAGACCGCCGCGGCGTTCTTCGGCACCTGGAAGGTGGGCGCGATTCTGCTGTCGATGTCCGTGCTGTACGGGGACGAGGGGATTCGCCACCGCCTCACGGATTCCGAGCCGCGGGTGCTGGTGACCGACGCAGTCAACGCCGATCGGATAGAGCGCTCGCTGATCGAGCACCTGCTGGTCCTCGACCAGGACCTGCTCGGCCATGGGTCGACCTCGTTCCCGGCCGTCGACACGGCGGCCGATGACCCGGCCCAGCTCTACTACTCCTCGGGGACGACCGGGCTGGCCAAGGGGATCCTCCACGCTCACCGCTACCTCCTCGGCCACGAGGAGTTCCTCTACTGCCACGACGTCCGCGAGGGCGAGCTCTTCCACGGGATGGGCGAGTGGGCGTGGGCCGCCGGGATCTGCCCGCTGCTCGGGCCCTGGCGGTTCGGCGCCGTCCAGGCGGTCTACCAGCGCGAGGGCGGTTTCGACCCCGGCCGCCAGCTCGACTTCCTCTCCCGGCACGAGGTCTCGAACGTGTTCGCAACCCCCACCGCGATCCGCTCGATGATGTCGATCGGGGATGCCCGCGAGCGGTACCCGCAGAAGTTCAGGATCGTGTGCTCGGCCGGCGAGCCGCTCAACCCCGAGGCGATCAGATGGTTCCGCGAGCAGTACGGCGTGACCGTGCTCGACTACTACGGCCTCACCGAGTCGTACCCGCTCGTCGCCAACTACCCCTTCATGGAGGTCCGCGAGGGCTCGATGGGCAAGCCGATGCCGGGCTGGGAGGTCTCGATCCTCGACGAGGACGAGCGTCCGGTCGCGTCGGGCGAACGCGGCGAGATCTGTCTGAGGGCGAGGACCAACCCCACCTACCCGCTCGGATACTGGAAACGCCTCGAGGACACCGTCGAGGTGTTCGGCGGTGACTGGTTCCACACCAAGGACGCGGCCCGCGCGGACGAGGACGGGTACTACTGGTATGAGGGACGCGCGGACGACGTGATCATCTCCGCTGGTTACCGGATCGGGCCGTTCGAGGTCGAGTCGGCCTGCCTGGAGCATCCCGCGGTCGCCGAGGCCGCTGTGGTCGCCTCACCCGACGAGCGCCGAGGGAGCGTCGTCAAAGCGTTCGTCGTGCTGGCGGCGGATCACGAGCCGTCGGACGAGCTCGCACATGACATCCAGGCCTTCGTCCGCGACCGCCATTCCGCCTACGCCTATCCGCGCAAGATCGAGTTCGTCCCCGACCTCCCGAAGACGCTGACCGGCAAGATCCGGCGTATCGAGCTGCGTCAGCGTGAGGACCAATCCTGAGGCTGACCCGGCGCGGCGCCGCCTGAGGCGTGCGCGACGGGGGCGCCCGTTCGCGCGGCGCCCGGGTCACGTGGTTGCCAGAGGTCAGGGTGCGTTCGAGTTGAAGATGTCGAGCACGATCTTCGTCGTGCCGTCACCCTGCGACTCGTGTACGACGATGTACTTTCCGACCTGCGTCACGGCCTCTGCGTCTTCGGGCTCGATGCCCAGCGTGTAACGGCCGTATTCGATCGTCAGCTCTTCAGCCTCGCGAACGTCGAGCGGCTCGATGTCCAGCGAGCTGGCTCCCATGTCGAGCAGCTGCTGCATGGCGGCCTGGATCTCCTCTCGGCCCTCGCAGGGTTCCATCCCCGGCGGCAAGAACCTCCCCTCGTCGGCGTAGAGGCTTGCCAACGCCGCGGCATCGCGGTTGGCGACGCCGTCGTGGAACGCTCTGGCGACGGCATCGACTTCGGCAACAGTCATCGATCCCTCCTTTCCGATTTGCGCGCCCCCTTGGGCCGCGCTCTCGCCAGCAAAGACCACCCTAAATCGGCGCCTGCCCCGAAATCAAGTGATCGCGACGAGCGATCCGCCGGGTCGCTTGCGTCGCGCTCGGCATCGCGCTAGCGTCGCCGCACCGCGCTCGCGGGGGGGCGGCAAATCACCACACAAGGAGCCGGCCAGATGCCGCGAAGCCGTGGGTTGCTGCTGGCCTTCGCGTGCGTCCTCGGCGCGGCGCTGGCGCCCGCGGCCCAGGGGGCCACCACGACTCGTGCTGCGACCGGATTCCATCCCCGGGTGCGAGGCGCGCTCGGCCTGATCCCGCCGCTTGCGCGGAACGGCAAGGCACGGCCCGCCGACGTGGCCACCGGCCTGCTCACCCCTGCCGTCTACCACGGCGGCTCGGTGATGGCCGGCGGCGTCACCGTGCACACGATCTTCTGGGCGCCGCCGGGGTACACGTTCGAGCCGGCGCCCGCGGGCGCTCCGGGCGACTACAAGTCCATGATCCGGCAGTTCTTCGCCGACGCGGCCCACGACAACGGCGCCGGCGGCACCTGCACGACGTCCGAGTGCAACGCGCTGTCGGTGCTGCCCCAGTTCGCCGAGGGCACCCGCCTGGGCGCGATCACGCCGGGGTCCTACTCGATCCACTACGCCGCCGCCACCGACTCGATCGACGACTCCGATCCGTACCCGGCGCGGCTGAGTCAGTGCGCGTCGCCCAGCGGCATCCCCACCTGTCTGACCGACGGCCAGATCTCGGCCGAGGTCGATCGCGTGGTCCAGGGCACGAGCGGGACGCCGCGGGGACTCACGAACCTGTGGTTCGTGCTCCTGCCCCCGAGCGTCGACGAGTGCATCACACCCTCCTCGTGCGGGACGAACAGCTTCGCCGGCTATCACTCGGTGGAGAACGTCTCCGGCCACGGCGCGACGATCTACGCCGTCGCGATCGACCCGATCATTGAGGTGACGATTCCGCAGGGCGCGGATCCACAGAACTACCCCGATGCGGAGGCTGCAATCAACGTCGCGGCCCACGAGACGGTCGAGGCGATGACCGATCCAGAGGGCGCCGGGTGGATGGACGCGAACGGGTTCGAGGTCGGCGACAAGTGTGAGACCCAGAACGGCTCGCCGCTGGGGTTCGCGGGCAACGGGTCCCCGTTCAACCAGGTGATCAACGGCCACCAGTACCTGTTCCAGGAGATGTGGGCGAATGCTGGGGATGCCGGCAATCCGGGGTGCGTACAGGCCACCACGACGACCACCAACCAGCTGCCCGTGCCACAGGTCAACCTTCGCCAGTTCAACCCGATCGTCACCGGCAATGTGAACCGTCCCTCCGGGGGCGGCGTTGGTGTCCGCGTGGCACTGCTCCGCGCCGATTCCTCGGGCAACCCGGTGACCGTCGCGCAGGCGTCGACGACGACCGTGTCCGACGGGAGCTGGGCCGTCTCGCTGGGATCGCATGCGCCGGGCGACGATCGCGACGAGGTCGACGTCCTGTACTCCGGCAACGGAGCGCCCAGCCCCGGCCATCAGGTGATCCAGACCGGAAACGGAGGTAATCCATTCACCGAGGCGGGGTGGACGGGGTGGTTCGCGATGGACGTGGGCAGCGCCGCGAGGACCTCGTCGCTGACGCTCGCGCCGTGCTTCCAGACCGGCCAGCTGTCCGCCTTCCTCAACTCCACGCCGCTGCCCTCGCCAACCGACTCGTGCAACACGCAGACCGATTCCGCGACAGTCCCCACTCCCCGGGCCGGAGGGCGCGACCGGTTCACGTACGCGTCAAACGACAATCGCGCGTTCCAGGCGCCGAGCGCGCCGCTCCCCAACCTACAGGGCGGGCTCGTCAGCCTCACCGCTCCCGTCGGAGAGCCCGGCTCGGTGTTCTGCGTGCCCGAGTCGAGCCCCTGCACGCCGCCGTTCACCACGCCGCTGAGCTTCTTCGAGGCGGGCGGCTTCCCCTCGTGCGTTGCCGACCTCGAGCTTCAGGAGGTCGGATGTACGGGTCTGGTGCCGAACGCCTCCTACCGGCTCGCCGACGGGCGCGCCCGGGCGTCGGGAGTGGCCGACGGCTCCGGGGTCATCGTGGTGCCGCTGCTGGTGCGGCGGGGCAGCGCGGTCACGCTGTCCAACGGCTCCAGAACGCTCACCACGCTTCACGCCGCGCGCCTGCGGGTCGACATTGCCGGCGAGCAGACGAGCGTGCTCGACGGGAGCTGCCAGCCGGGCGACTACTGGGGCGCTCCCCTGACGACGCCGCCGACCAGCGCCGCCGCGGGCACGCCGAGCACGCCCGATGGCGGTGGGAGCGCGCTCACCGGAGCGATCTGCCCGTCCGACGGCAACCCCGCCGGCCTCCCGACGTCGCTGATCCTTCAGTCCGACGACCTCAGCGGCGGCCAGACCGAGACCGAGGTGCCGAGCGTGCTCGACACCTCCCCGATCGACGGCGAGACGCTGTACGGCAGGTTCACCGCGCTCGCCACCTCCGGGCTCCTGCTGGGCGACAACACGGCGCTCCCAACCGACGGGATCTCCCGGATCTCGCTCGAGATCCTGACCTCTTTCACCCGGCCGCCGGCGTTCAGGACCGCGAATGTCGACACTGACAGAGGCGTCACCGTGACCGGCCTCGTACCGGGCTCGTACACCGCGCTGTGGACGCTGAGAGATCAGAACGGGGACACGAGGACGGTTATCACGCGGTTCACCGAGGAGCGCGGCTCGGGCCCGAAGGCGAAGGTCGTCTGCCGGGTGGCCGGTGCGAGACGGAGGCTGATCGCTTGCAAGGTCGCCTTCCCGCAGCTTCCGGCGCCGAGCGGCAGGGTCAGGATCAGGATTAGCCGCGGGACGACCGTCGTCGCACTCGGGCACGGGCGCGTCAGGCACGGTAAGGCGACGGTCACGATGCGCCGCCTGAACATCGTCGGGCGAGGCAGGTGGCGGATCACGCTCGTTCTCTCACGGCCGCACAAGCGCCCGGAGACGGTCAACCTGTTCCCGAGAAAGGTGGTCTAGGACTAGTGCGCTCGCCCGGCGGCGCGGGCGTGGGTGCGCAGCTCGGAGAGGATTCGCTCGAGCCGGGGCTCCGTCTGCGAGTCGAGGTGCGTCATCGCCGCCGCGACCGACGGGTGGACGGACGCGATCTGCGCGTGCATCTCGTGGGCGACGGCGCGGTAGCTCGGGTGGCCTTCCCGCCCTGAGCGCAGCTCGATCAGCTGCATTGCCTCGCGGGCATTCAGGTCGAGCATGAAGCGGATCCGGTAGCCCAGGCAGAGCGCGTATGGAGCGGCGGTTCCGAGCCCCGCATCTCGGAGCCGCTGGTACTCGCGGCGCGAGACTTCGAGCGCGCGGCGGTACTCCTCGCCGCAGCCCGCGAGCTCGACCTGCTCGGGCACGCCCGCGCCCAGGTCGGGGGTCAGCGACTGCCACTGGATCGTGAGCATCCGATGGCGCTGCAGGTCGCGGAACGCTCCGTAGTCGGCCACGATCTCGAACCGGTAGCGGAGGGCCTCGAACCCGCGGCCGGGTCGGTGGCGGCGGTTGGTGCGGGCGCCGACCAGGTCCGCCAGCAGCTCTGCGCGCTCGTCGGCGTCGAGCGAGGAGATCGCGCCACGCACGGTCTCCTCGGGACATCCGGCCGCCTCGAACAGCAGCGCCGCGAGGAGGTCGTCCTCGTCGCCCTCGGCCCGGAGCAGCGTGACCGACGGCCCCAGGTCCTCGCGCGCGGCCTCCTCGTCGAGGCCCAGCCGCCGCGCCCAGCGCTCGCCGGCCTCCGCGCGGGACTCGAGATAGGAGATCCACTCGCCGCCGCGCTCCGGGCGCTCGACCCGGGCGACGAAGCTCGGCATCACCGCCTTGATCTCCTCGAGGACCATCCCTCCGTAGCTGCGGGCCTCGGGGAGGGGATGGGCCAGCAGATGGAGGATCAGCTGCTCGTAGGTCTGCCCGGTCGCGAAGATGCCCATGTGCGACAGCGAGCTGGCGGGTAGCAACCCGCGCAGCAGGTCGAGGGCCTTGGCCTTGATCGCGCGGGCGTGTGCGGCGGGCGCCTCCTCGGGGGCGCGCGGAAACTCCCTCTCTGCCCAGGACGCGACGCGCGGCAGCGCGCGCGAGTAGGTGGAGAAGAGCTCGTCCATCGCGGCGGTGTAGCCGGGGCCGAGCTCGGGAGCGCGGTAGTAGCGGTAGCCGCCGGGCGGCGAGGGCATCGGCGCGTCATAGGCGATGTAGCGGGTCGACTGCTCGAGATAGGCGCCGACCCGCGGGCGCTGGAGGATCTTCGTGAGCACGTTCGAGACCCACTCGCAGGCCACATGGGCGCCGCCCAGCTGGGCCACCGAGTCATCGCCGTAGCCGACGAAGATCCGCTCGTACAGCTGGGCCGCCCTGTGCCCCTCCGAGCCGTCCCAGCCGCCCACCTCGGGCAGGTCGGCCGCGAACTCGTCGAGGAACAGCCGCCTCAACGTCCCCGGGTAGCGCGAGTACCTCGCGAACAGCGCCCCCTTGACCGTCTCGGGCAGGTTGACCAGCGCGAACACCGGGCGGTCGAGATTCGTGAAGTGCCCCTTCAGGCGCTCGCGTTCTGATTCGGTGAAGCTCTCGGCCGGGTACTCCACGGGCGGCCGATCGTAGCGACGGGGGCGGAGGTTGCCTCAGGCCGCGCGCCGGCGCGAAGCGTGGCGCAGGCCCCGGCGCGGAGCGCGTCGCGCGCGCCTCAGCCCGCGTTGTCGGGATGCCCCGTCGACTGGCCGCCCTCCTTGGCCGAGCCGGGGTCGTCGGTCGTCCTCTCGCCGCCGGAGCCGCCGTCGCTCGAGCCGGCGCCACCGCCGCCCGCGCCGCCGTGGGGCGCCGAGGGCTCCTCGGTGTTCTGATTGGAGACGTCGCCCGGCGGCGGCTCGTCGCCGAACGTCTCCTGCGTATCGGACTCACGCTCTTCCATGGCCACGGGCTACCCGGGCACCGGGAGGGCGAACCTGGCCGCTAGAACAATCCGGAGAGCGCGTGCCCGGCGTGTGCGACGAAGTCGAACAGCGGCGAGGGGAAGATCCCGAACACGATCACGGCCGCCGCGAAGCCCACCGCCACGAGCATCACCGGCAGACCTGGGGACATGGGGACCGGCGGGTCGGCCTCGGGCGAGGCTCCCGCGATCGGCGCGAGCGCCGGGCCGCCGGTCGCCACCTCCCGCGGTGAGGGAAGGGCCGGACGCATCCACATCGCCGCGATCACCCGCAGGTAGTAACCGAGCGAGATCATCGAGCCGATCACGAGCACGATCGCGAGCCATGTGTAGTCCCCGTCCACCAAGGCGTGGATCAGCTGGAACTTTCCGATGAAGCCGACGGTGCCGGGAATCCCGGCCAGCCCCAGCATCCCCACCGTCATCGCTCCCGCCAGCCATGGCTGCCGCCGGGCCAGGCCGGCCAGGCCGGCGATCCCGTCGCCCACCGCGGGATCGGCGCGCTCGGACGCGGTCACGACGGCGAACGGCGCGAGGTTCATCGCCAGGTAGGCGAACAGGTACAGCATCGTCGCCTCGACGCCCAGCTGGGAGCCGACGACGACGCCCGAGAGCATGTAACCCGCCTGGGCGACGCCCGAGTAGCCGAGCATGCGCTTCAGCGACGACTGCCCGAGCGCGCCGATGTTCCCCACGATGATCGTGATCGCGGCGAGCGCCGCGATCAGCGGGGCCCAGGTGTCCTGCGCGCCGATCGCGGCCACGTCGAAGAACCGCAGGAACACGCCGAGGGCGGCGGCCTTGGTCGCGGTGGCCATGAACGCGGTGATCGGGGTGGGCGCTCCCTCGTAGACGTCCGGGGTCCACTGGTGGAACGGAGCCACGGAGCCCTTGAACGCGAACCCCACGATTACGAGCCCCAGGCCCGTCAGGATCATCGGGTCGCCGAGCTGGCCGCCGGCGAGCTTGCCCGCGGACAGCGCCTGGCCGATCGGGCCGAAGTCGGTCGAGCCGGTCGCGCCGTAGACAAGAGCGAGGCCGTAGAGCAGCGTCGCCGAGCCGACCGATCCGATCACGAGGTACTTCAGCCCCGACTCGAGCGAGCCCTCGCGCCGGGTCTCCGACGCGCACAGGATGTAGAGCGGGATCGACAGGAGCTCGATCCCCAAGAACAGCGTGATCAGGTTCTGGGCGGAGACGAGCACGGCCATCCCGAAGGCGCTGAACAGGAGCAGCGCGTGGTACTCGCCGTGGCCCGACTCGTGCGGAGCCACGGCCCGCCACGAGAGCAGCACCGCCGCGATGCCGGCGGTCGCGAACAGCATGTCGAGCTCGAGCGCCAGGTCGTCGATCCGCAGCGCGCCCGAGATGATCGAAGCGGGATGGTGGAACCGCCAGATGGCCAGCCCGATCGCGGCCGCGAAGGCGACGATGCTCAGCACCGGGACGACCCAGTGGCGGATCGCCCGGGGTCTCAGCAGGCCGACCACGAGCACGATCAGGCCACCCGCGGCGAACGCCAGCAGCGGCGAGAACGCGGCCCAGTCGATGTGCGGGCCCTTGAGGTGCTGCGCGGCGGCGAGGGCGATCATCGCTCAGCCACCCTCCGCGGCGCGGCGGCGGACAGGGCCTGCACCGTCCTGGCGGGCGCGATCGCGGCTTTCGCCGAGAGCTCGGACCGGCGCAGACCGAACTGCGGATAGAACGCGAGCGCGAGGATCACGAGCACGATCGGCACGATCACGATCGCGTCGGAGAGCCCGATCTCCCTGGAGGCGACCTTCGGAGCGACGCGGTTGTGCATCGAGCCGATGAACACCCGCAGCGCGTAGTAGGCCGCACCGACTACGCCGACGCTGGCGATGATCGCGATCGCGAGCTTCGACTGGAACGTCCCCAGCAGGATGTTGAACTCGCCGATGAAGTTCGCCGAGCCCGGCATCGCCAGGGTGGCCAGCGCGACGATCAGGAACAGGGACGCCAGCACCGGGGCGCGGAACGCGATCCCGCCCATGTCGCGCAGCAATTCCGATCCACCGGCTCGGGCCGCGAGCGCGGCCACGATGAAGAACAGCGGCGCGGTCACCAGGCCGTGGTTGAGCATCTGGAACAGCGCTCCCTGGGAGCCCTGCGGCTGCAGCGAGAAGATCCCGAGCGTGATGAAGCTGAGCTGCGCGACGCTCGAATAGGCGACGACCAGCCGGGCATCGGGGGTGGTGAACGCCTCGGCGGTCGCCCAGAAGATCGACACCAGCGCCACGATCAGCAGCAGCGTCTGGAAGTGGACCGTCGCGAACGGGAACAGCGGCGACCTTGGAGACCACGCCCGAGAACACCGCGACGGCGGGAATCGGCATCGACTTGTACCCATCGGCCAGCCAGCCATGGAACGGGACGAGCGGCATCTTGATCAGGAACGCGAGCGCGAAGCACAGGAAGATCCACTCCTGCGAGGCGTGCGACAGCGGCAGGTGCTGGAGCGCCGAGAGGGCAAAGTTGATCGGCGTTCCGTGCTGCGAGGAGGCGAGCACGCCGGTCGCGATCGCGGCCACCAGCATGAAGAACGATCCGACGAGCGTGTACACCACGAGCTTCGTCGTCGCCCGCACCCGCTCGCCCGATCCCCACATCCCGACCAGGAAGTAGAACGGGATCAGCATCAGGTCGAAGAACACGACGAAGAGCGCCAGGTCCTGGGCGCAGAAGGCCCCGAGCACCGCGCTCTGGGCCAGGCCGAAGTGCAGGTAGTAGACCCGGGGGCGGTCCCACTCGCGGAACGCGGACCACACGAGCGCCGCGCTGAACAGGACGCAGGTGAGCATCACGAGCAGGACGTTCAGCCCGTCGAGTCCGAGCTTGTAGTGGATCCCGAGCGCGGAGATCCACACCTGGTCGGTCCTGAACTGAAGGCCGGGGTGTCCAAGCTTGAAGCGCGCGAGGAACGAGATCGCCACGCCGAGCGTGACGAGGCCCCCCACCGCCACGGAGCGGCCGACCAGGCGCGCCGGGAACAGCACGCCCACCACGACCGAGATCGCGAGCGGCAGCCAGATCAGGATCGAGAGGGTCACCGGCTCACGCTCACGAGCTCGAGATCAGGAAGTAGAGGGCCACGCCCGACAGGCACACGATCATCGCGGCGGCGTAGTAGCGCAGGAACCCCGTCTGGAGCCGGCGCACGGCGGCCGAGCCGGCGCGCACCACGCCGACCGTCCCGCTCGTGACGACTCCGCCGATCACGGCGGGCTCGAGCACCGTGTCGGCGATCCGTCCGAACCACAGAACGGGCCGCACCACCACGAGGTCGATCAGCTCGTCGAAGTACCACTTGTGGGCGAGGAAGCCGTAGACGGCCGCGAAGCGCTCGCGCAGCGACGTGGATGTCCCCGGCCTCGCGACCCACACCCGGTAGGCGACCGCGATTCCCGCGATCGCGATCAGGGCGCCGACGATCAGGCCGATCCAGGCCGACCCGGTGTGGACGTCGATGTGCGCGAGCCGCGAGTCGGCAAACGTCGGCGCGAGGAAGCGGGTGACAGCGTTGTCGACGCCCGGGATCTGGAGCACCCCGGCGAACACCGCCAGCACCGCGAGCATGGTCATCGCGACCTTCATGGGCCACTCGCGCTCGGCGATGTAGTGACCGGGGCCGGGGAAGCCGATCTCGTTGTCCTCCTCCTCGCCCGTCATCGGGTTACGCGGTACCTCGGCGTGGTGCAGGTGCCCCTGCTCGAGCTCGCGGGCCTCGGGTACCGGAGCCCCCCAGAACGCCCGGAAGATCATCCGGAACGTGTAGATCCCGGTCAGGAACGCGCCGACGTAGCCCGCGATGCCGAGCACTTCGAAGTCGCCGTGGCGAGCGTCCAGGAACGCCAGGATGTCGTCCTTCGACAGCCAGCCTGAGAACGGCGGCATCCCGGAGAGGGCGAGGCCGCCCACCACGAACGCGGCGAACGTGAACGGCAGCGCCCGGCGGAACCCGCCCATCCGGTCGAGCGACTGGACGCCGGCCATGGCGCCGATGATCGAGCCGGCGGCCATGAACAGGAGCGCCTTGAAGAAGGCGTGCGTCATCAGGTGGAACAGGCCAGCGGCGTATGCGCCCACGCAGACGGCCATGATCATGTAGCCGATCTGGGACATCGTCGAGTACGCGATCACCCGCTTGATGTCGGTCTGGACGAGGGCCACCGTGGCCGCGATCAGCAGCGTCAGGCAGCCGCCGATCGCGCCGACGTCGGCGGCCGTGACGGCGTGCTCGAACAGCGGGTGCATGCGCGCGATCAGGTACACGCCGGCGGTCACCATCGTCGCGGCGTGGATCAGCGCGGAGACCGGGGTGGGGCCTTCCATGGCGTCGGGGAGCCACGTGTGGAGGGGGACCTGCGCGGATTTCGCAAACGCGCCCAGCAGCAGCAGGAGGCACGCCGCGACCAGGTCCGGGCTGTCGTAGGCGAACACGTGGCGGACCTCGTGGAACGTCTTCAGGAAGTCCACCGTCCCGGTGTGCTTGAACAGGAAGAACGTGCCCAGCACCAGTCCCACGTCGCCGACTACGTTGATCACGAATGCCTTCAACCCGGCCCGGGTGGCGGTGGTCCGCCGGTACCAGAACGAGATCAGCAGGTAGGAAGCGGCGCCGACGAACGCCCATCCCACGATCAGCAGAATGAAGTTGCCCGCCAGCACCAGCAGCAGCATCGAGAAGACGAAGTAGTTGAGGTAGCTGAAGTAGCGCCCGAAGCCCCGGTCCTTCCACATGTAGGTGACCGAGTACAGGTGGATCAGCGCCGAGACGCCGGAGACGACGAGGATCATGAACACCGACAGCGGATCGACCAGGATCTGGACCTTGGCGTCGACCCCGACGCTGAAGTCGTAGCTCCAGAGCGACGAGGTGAGCACGCGATGGGACGCCTCGCGGTCGAGCATCCCGATCAGCGTCAGCACGGCGACCACGAACGACAGGAAGATCGCGGCCGTCCCGATCCACCCCGCGCTGCGTCCCGGCAGCCACCGGTAGCCGAGCCCGATCGCGATCGTCCCGACGAGCGGGAACAGCAGCACCAGCCACGCGAATGTCGTGATGTGGGCGCTCACTGGCTCGCGGGGGCGGACACCTATCCGTGCAGCTCGGAGAGCTCGTCGACATCGACCGGGAGGCGCCGGCGGTAGATCGCGACGATCAGCCCGAGCCCGACGGTCACCTCACACGCCGCGACCACCAGCACGATCAGCGCGAAGATCTGCCCGCTCTCGCCGCCCCACATCCGCGCGAACGAGACCAGTGCCAGGTTGGCGCCGTTGAGCATCAGCTCCAGGCACAGCAAGATCGTCAGCGGGTTGCGCCGGGTGAGCACGCCGCCGGCGCCGATGCAGAAGATCAGCGCGGAGACGACCAGGTACCAGGCGATGTCCACGCCTACCAGCCGCCCGTGTGGGTGGGTTCGGGCTTGGAGTCCTCGACTTCTCCCGCGGACCCTTCGGCCTCCGGGTGGAACAGCTCGTCGTACGCGGTCGGCCTGACGCCCGCGGCCTCGGCCATGGTCCCCGCGTAGTCGGGCTCGCGCAAGCGGATCCGAAGCTCGGGCTCCTCGGCCTGCTCGAGTCCGCGCCGCCTGCGGGCCAGCACCACGGCGCCGACCGCTGCGACCAGCAGCAGGATCGAGGCGGCCTCGAACGGGAACAAGTACTTGGTCAGCAGCTGCGTCCCGATGTGGCCCGGCTGTCCGAAGCCGGGGACGATCGGCGCCCCCTTGGTCTTGATGCCCCTGAGCGCGGAGCCGAGCATCGCGATGCACAGCTCGATCGCGAGCGCCACCGCGAACAGCGGTCCCAGCACCCTGAGCACACCGCCGCTGGGCAGCTGCTCGCCGCCGCCCACGTAGGCGACCACGAACACGTACAGGACCATCACCGCCCCGGCGTACACGACCACCTGGCCGGCCGCGACGAACTCGGCGTGCAGCAGCAGGAACAGCGCCGCCAGGGACACCAGGTGGAACGCCAGCGAGAGGACGCTGTAGAACGGGTTGCGCAGCATCACCACGCCGATCGCCCCGGCCAGGGCGCCGATCGCGGCGACGAAGAACAGGAACTGGGTCACTCCCCCTCCGTCCGGAGCGGGGTCCTCTCGATCGCGTCGGCCAGCAGCATCTCCTTGGTGAAGATCAGGTCCGACCGCGTGTAGTCGGAGATCTCGTAGTCGTGGCCCATGGTGATCGCGTCAAACGGGCACGCCACCTCGCAGTAGCCGCAGAAGATGCAGCGGCTCAGGTTGATCTCGTACACGGCGGCGTAGCGCTCACCGGCCGAGATGCGGTTCTCGGGCGTGTTCTCGGCGGCCACGACGCGGATGCAGTCGGCCGGGCAGGCGGCCGCGCAAAGCGAACAGCCGACGCACTTCTCGAGCCCGGTGTCTTCGAACCGGTGCAGCTTGTGCCGTCCGCGGAACCGCGGGTAGACCGGCGTCTTCTCCTCCGGGTACTGGATCGTGGTCGGACCCTCGACGATCCGCCCGAACGTCGTCTTCAGCCCTCGCAGCGTCTCGCCGAACGCGCGGTAGGTGCCCGCCGCTCCGCTCGCCCCGGGATGGCGGACCACCTGGATCACGTCGGCGCCGGGGTCGTAGGTCATGAGACCACCACGATCGCGGTCACCAGCGCATTGAGCGTCGCCAGGGGGAGCAGGATCTTCCACCCGAACGACATCAGCTGGTCGTAGCGGAGCCGGGGCAGGGTGGCCCGGATCCAGATGAAGAAACTGAGCACGAGGAAGATCTTCGCGAGGACGACGAACGGGTCGACCCAGCCGGGCGGATGGATCCCGAACGGCAGCAGCCAGCCGCCGAAGAACACCGTCACCGCGATCCCGGAGACGACGATCATGTTCGTGTACTCGGCGAACTCGTACGCCACCCAGCCGGTGCCGCCGTACTCGGTGAAGTAGCCGATGATCTCGGAGTCGGCCTCGACCAGGTCGAACGGAGCGCGGTTGGTCTCCGCGAACGACGCGACCATGAAGATCAGGAACCCGACGATCTGGGGGAGGAAGAACCAGACGTTCCCCTGGGCGTGGACGATCCCCGTGAGCGACAGCGTCTGGGCGGTGATCACCACGCCGATCAGCGCCAGTCCCTGGGAGACCTCATAGGAGATCAGCTGCGCGGCGCCTCGCATCGAGCCGAGGAACGAGTACTTCGACCCCGACGCCCAGCCGCCGAGCATGATCCCGTAGAACGAAATCCCGGCCAGGGCGAACACGTATAACGGGCCGATCGACACGTCCATCCCATACAGGCCGACCTTCGTGCCGAATATGTCCTGCACGTTGCCGAACGGGATGATCGCCAGCGCCGCGACGGCGGTCAGGATCGCGATCGCCGGGGCCAGGCGGTACAGGAACCCGACGCTGGTCGTCGGCCGCGAGGGCTCCTTGGTGGCGAACTTGACGATCTCGGCGAGCGGCTGAAGGAGCCCGAACGGCCCGACCCGGTTGGGTCCGTAGCGGTTCTGGAAGCGGCCCAGCAGCTTGCGCTCATACACGATCAGGATCGGCAGCAGCAGGAAGATCACCAGGAAGATCACCAGCGACTTGATGATCTGGATCCACCAGGGTTCGACGTAGTTGACGAGCGCGAACAGATTCATGGCTTGCGGATCTCGACGGTCGGCTCGGTCAGCGCGTTGGCGGAGTCGGCCGCGATCCCGGTGGCGAGGAACACCGTTCCCTCGGGGACGCCGGAGCGCACGACGGCCGTGGCGCTGAGGCGCGTCCCCTCGGGCTTGCCGCCCGCTCGGCCTCCGGCCTCGCCTGATTGGGCGGCGCCCGAGTCATCCAGCTGAGAGACCTCGACCGCGTCGCCGGATGCGATGCCCAGGCGGGCGGCGTCCTCGGGCGAGAGCTCGGCCTGCTGGCGGGCGATCGTGTACTGGAGCGCGGGGGAGATCTCGACCTCGGGCCAGGCCCAGATCGGGCGGTAGGTGCCGAGGCGGAGGGCGCCGTTGACTGCGGCACCCGGACCACGCGACGATGCACCGGAATCCGGTGCATCATGGGTGGGGGAGGAGGTTAGGGCGATTTCTCGGTCTATGTCCGAGTTTTCGCCCAGATCGGGGAACGCGCCCGCCCCCGAGCCCTCCGGCCACCGCACTCCCCGTCCACCGATCGCCTCCAGGGTGATCCCCTTGTAGAACGGCACCGCCTCGGCCAGCTGCGCGAATGCCATCGGGGATGTCAGGACACGCGTGTCAAGCCCGCAACGCCTGGCGATCTCAGCGACCACCCACCAGCCCGAGCGGACCTCGCGCGGGTGGGCGATCGCGGTCCGCAGCCGCTGGAGCCGGCCGTCGGGGTGCACGACGGTCCCGTCCTTCTCGGCGTACGAGTCGGCGGGGAAGACCACGTTCGCGTGATCCCGAATGCCCTCGGTCAGCACCGACGCGTGGGCGACGACGAGGCCGGCGCGGTGGAGCGCCCGCTCCCATGCCGCCCGATCGGGCTGGTCGCGCACCGGATCGGTTTCGAACAGGTAGTAGGCGGTAGGCCCGGCCTCGGCCATCTCCACGGCGGGGTGCCCCGGCTCGCCGATCTCGGAGTACCCAGGCCCGTTGAATGGCAGCACGCCCGCCTCGCGGAGCCCGCGGCCGTTCGAGCCCGACGGGATCTCGAGCAGCCCGGCGCCGTCGCGGCCGGCGAGCCGGAGGTCTCCAGCCAGCGACAGCAGCGCCTCGGCGGCGGCGGGCCCGACCCGCTCTCCCCACACGATCACGATGTCCTCGCCGGCCTCCCGGAGGGCGTCGCCAAGACCTTCCAGCACGGAGGCCTCCTCGCCCGGGTCGCAGCGGATCACGCGGGTCGCGTTCGAGTCGAGCGCGCTCGGGCGCGCCGTCGCGACGATCAGCTTCACCCCGCGCCGGCGCACACCCTTGCGGATCCTCAGGTCGAGGATCGGCATCTCGTCGAGCGGGTCGCAGCCGAACACGAGCACGGTATGCGCGAACTCGAGGTCGGGGACCGTGGCCTGAAGCGCCGGATCGGCGAGGGCCCGGGTCAGGTCTCGCCCGAGCCCGGACACGCGGCAGTCGATGTCAGCGGACCCGAGCGCCTCGCGAGTCAGCCGCTGGACCAGGAAGCCCTCCTCGTTCGTGGCCTGGCCGCCCACCAGCGCTCCCACCCGCCCGCGATGCTTGGCGAGCCCCGCCGCCACCTCGAGCGCGCGCTCCCACGACGCCTCGCGCAGCTCGTCGCCGTCACGTACGAGCGGGGCGGTGATCCGCTCGTCGACGTGGATCGCCTGGTAGGCGAAGCGGCCCTTGTCGCACAGCCAGCCGTCGTCGACACCCTCATGCCCGGGGTCACGCGCGGCCACCCGCATGACCTTCTCGTCGCGCACTGTGAACTCGACGTTGCACTGGGAGGGGCACAGGGTGCAGATGCCGCCGGCTCCCTCCACGTCCCACGGCCGTGCCCGGAATCGGTAGGGCTTGGACGTGAGCGCCCCCACGGGGCAGAGATCGATGATGTTGCCGCTGAACGGCGCGACGTACGGATGGCCGTCGTGCGTGGCCACGAACGTGTGCGCTCCCCGCTCGGCGAAGATCAGCTGGTAGTCCTCGGCCACCTCCTGTGAGAACCGCACGCACCGGTAACAGAGGATGCAGCGCTCGCGGTCGATCGCGATCACCGGCGAGAGCGACAGCGGCTTGACGAAGTGGCGCTTGGGCTCGATGAACCGCGAACGTCCGAGCCCCCACCCGAAGGTGATGTCCTGCAGCGGGCACTCTCCGCCCTTGTCGCACACCGGGCAGTCGAGCGGATGGTTGATCAGGAGGAACTCGACGATCGCGTTCTGCGCGTGGTGGACGCGCTCGGTCTGGGTGTGGACGACCATCCCGTCCTTGACCGGCGTCGAGCAGGAGGTCTGGAGCTTGGGGATGCCCTCGACCTCGACGAGGCACATCCGGCAGGCGCCGACCGGCTGCCCGAGCTTCGGCTGGTAGCAGAAGTACGGGATCTCGACGTCGCCGTGCTTGGCCGCGTCGACCAGCATCATCCCTTCCGGCGCCTGGACCTCCCGGCCGTCGATCGTCAGCTGGATCATCTTCTCTTCGGGGCGGGGCATCTGGGCTTGGGGTCAGTGAACGGGGAGCGGGCCGGCCTGCTCGTCGGCGACTCCGATCGGGATTACGTCCTCCAGCTCGCCGGCGCCGAAGCGCTGGCGCCGCGTTTCAATCTCAGCCTCGAGCTCGTCCCTGAACTTCTCGATCATCGACCCGATCGGCATCGCCATCGCGTCGCCCAGCACGCACAGGCAGTGCCCGATGATCTGCTCCTGGACCCCGGCCATGATGTCGAGGTCCATGGGGGTGGCCTCGCCTGACTCGATCCGCCCGAGCATCTTCACCGTCCAGTTGGTGCCCTCGCGGCAGGGAACGCACTTGCCGCACGACTCGTGGGCGTAGAACTTCGCGAGCTTCTGCGCCACCTCGAGCACGCTGTGGGAGTCGTCGACGACGATGATCGCGCCGCTTCCGAGCATCGAGCCGGCCTTGGCCATCGAGTCGAAGTCGTAGGGGACGTCGAGGTCGTCGTTGGTCAGGACCGGCGCGCTCGAGCCGCCCGGGAACCAGAACTTGACCTCGCGGCCCTCGGGCGGTCCCCCGGCCAGGTCGTAGATCAGCTCGCGCGAGGGGATCCCCAGGGCGATCTCGTAGTTCCCCGGCCGCCGGACATCGCCGGAGACCGAGACGACCTTCGTCCCGGTGGAGCTCTCGGTCCCGATCTTGGCGTACTCCTTGCCGCCCATCCTGATGATGTGCGGGACCGTGGACAGCGTCTCCACGTTGTTGATCAACGTCGGGCCGCCGTAGAGGCCCTCGATCGCGGGGAACGGGGGCTTCAGCCGCGGGTTGCCGCGCTTGCCCTCGAGCGAGTCGAGCAGACCGGTCTCCTCGCCGCAGATGTACGCGCCCGCGCCGCGCTGGAGCACCAGCGACTGCGTGTGCGGCGAGCCCAGGATCCGCTCTCCGATGTAGCCGGCCTCGTAGGCCTCCGCGAGCGCGGCCTCGAGGATGTCCGCCTGGTGCGAGTACTCCCCGCGGATGTAGATGAACGCTTGATCGATCTCCGCCGCCCACGAGGCGATCACGATTCCCTCGATCAGCTGGTGGGGGTTCTTCTGCATCAGCTCGCGATCCTTGAACGTCCCCGGCTCGGATTCGTCGGCGTTGCACACCAGGTACTTGTCCATGTCGCCGCGAGGTAGAAAGCCGGCCTTCTGGCCCATCCGGAACCCGGCGCCGCCGCGGCCCCGGATGCCGGACTCGTTGATCTGGTCGAGCGCCTCCTCGGGCGCCATCTCGAGCGCCTTGCGCAACGGCTGGTACCCGCCGCGACGCTCGTACACCTCGAGGGTGTTGAGCCCGGGCTCGTCGATCCGGTCGAACAGCAGCTTCATTCGTGCTCCTCGTCGGGCCCGAACTGCGATGCCTCCTCGGCCACCCCGGGATCCGCGCACTTGCGGTAGCGGAGCTGCTTGGCCTCGAGCACCGGACGGCCGGCGTCGAGGTCCGCCACGATCCGGCCGGCGTCCTCGTCCTCGAGCGGGCCGACGTACTCGCCGTCGACCGACGCCATCGGGGCGATGTCGCACGCGCCGAGGCACTCGAACGAGCGAACGTGGACCTCGGGATGCTCGGCGGCCGCCGCGATCATCGCCTCGTAGAAGTCGTCGGCCCCGCGCAGCGAGCACGAGATGTTGGTGCAGACGTAGATGTCGTGGTGGCCCTTCGGCTCGGGCTCGGTCTCGAGCATGTCGTAGAACGTCGAGACGCTGGTCAGGTACGCCGGCGTGACCTGCATCACCGCGGCCACCTCGTCGATCGCCTCCGGCGACAGCCACCCGTGCAGCTGCTGGGCGGCGTGCAGGGCCGGAAGCACCGCCGAGTGGCGGTCCGGGTACTGGGCCATCGAGGCCTCGATCTCCCGGCGGAGCTCCTCGGGAACCGGGGTCGTCTCCGCGTTGGGAATGACCGCTGGGTCCTTGTCAAGGTCGACCTCCGCGTCCCAGCCGGGAACGCGGGAGCCGTGAGCAAACCGCGGGACGTGTGGACGGTCCAGCGCGCTCATCGGTCGATCCCTCCCAGGATCGGGTCGAGCATCGCCAGCGTCGCGATCAGGTCGGCGATGTAACCGTCCCGGACCATCGGGGCAAGCGCTTGGAGGTTCGTGAAGCTGGGGTCGCGCATGTGCACCCGCGCCGGCTTGGCCGAGCCATCGGCCCGGACGAAGCACCCGAGCTCGCCCCGCGGCCCCTCGATCGGGTAGTAAGCCTCGCCCGGCGGCACCCGGAAGCCCTCCGTGACGAGCTTGAAGTGGTGGATCAGCGCCTCCATCGAGGTCGCGAGCTCGTGCCGCGGCGGAAGCGAGACCTTCCGGTCGGGCGTGATGAACGGGCCCTCGGGAAGGCCGTCGAGCGCCTGCTCGATGATCTTGACCGACTCGTACAGCTCGGCGTGGCGGACCCGGAAGCGGTCGTAGTTGTCGCCGACCGTGCCCACGGGGATCTTGAAGTCGAAGTGGTCGTAGCTCGAGTACGGCGCCGCCTTGCGCAGGTCCCACGGATTGCCGGTGGCCCGCAGCAGCGGGCCGGTGACACTGAGCCCCAGCATCGTCTCCTGATCGACGACTCCGGTCCCGCGCAGGCGCTCCACCGCGATCTGGTTCTTCTCCAGCAGGTCCGCGTACTGGTCGGCTCGCCTCGGCATCAGCTCGATGAACTGTCGGAGCTTGTGCTCGAAGCCGCTCGGGATGTCCTCGAACACGCCGCCGACCTGGATGTACCGGGTGTGCATCCGCTGGCCCGAGGACATCTCGAACAGGTCGAGAACCGTCTCGCGCTCGCGGAAGCAGTACCAGAACATCGAGATCGCTCCGAGGTCGAGCGCGCTCGTGCCGAGCCACACCAGGTGGGACATGATCCGATTGAGCTCGAGGTGGATCACCCGCAGGTACTGGGCGCGTGGCGGCACCTCGATGTCGAGCAGGGTCTCGACCGCGCCGCAGAAAGCCATCGCATTGAAGTAGTAGGCGAGATAGTCCATCCGCTCGACGACGGGGATCACCTTCCAGTAGGACTTGTCCTCGGCGGTCTTCTCGATCCCCGTGTGGACGTAGCCGACGAGCGGCTTGACGTCGCGGACGACCTCGCCCTCGAGCGTCGCGATCAGCCGCAGCACCCCGTGGGTGGCCGGGTGGTGCGGGCCGATGTTGAGCGTCATCAGCTCATGGGTCTCACTCTCGCCCGCCGACTCGGCGGAGTAGCTGATCGACTCCTCGCGCTTGCGGTAGTCCTCGGTCAGGGAGGACACGTCTACATGTCCCTCCCGTACGAGCCCTCTTCGTTGAAGGTGAACAGCACCGGCTCGCCGCCGGTCGGGAAGTCGCGGCGCTGGGGGAAGCCCTCGTAGTCCTCGGGCATCAAGATCCTCCGCAGGTCGGGATGCCCCTCGAACACCACCCCGAACATGTCGTAGACCTCGCGCTCGGGGAACTCCGCACCGGGGAACAGCTCGACCACCGAGTCGATCCGCGGATCCTCGGTGCTCACCCGGGCCTTGACGCTGATTCGGTCGACCCGTTCCATGTCGAGCAGCTCGTACAGCACCCCCAGGCGCGGCTCGTGCGGGTAGTAGTCGACGCCGTGGAGGCTTGCGAGCGAGGTGTATCCCTTGCCCTGGAGCGCCTCCAGCACCGGCTTGATCTTCTGTGGATTGGCGACCAGCGTGGCGCGGTTGCGATGGAACTCCGTGTCGACGATCGACTCCCCGTCGCGATCCCGCAGCTCTTGGGCGTAGAGCTCGAGTCCGGTCGCGTCAGGCACCGGCCGTGTCCCCGGGCTGCAAGACGCTGATGTCGGGGCTCCGCAGATCCCCTTCTGGCAGGAGCTCCTCGGTGCCCTCGGCCTCGTAGCGTTCCCGCCAGCCCGCGGGAGCATTCCCCTGGACCTTCGAGCGCAGCCGCAGGACGCCGTGCGCGAGCGCCTCGGGACGCGGCGGGCAGCCCGGGACGTGCACGTCCACCGGCATGAACTTGTCTGCGGGGACCAGGGAGTAGTTGTTGAAGACGCCCATCGACGAGCAGCAGGCGCCCATCGAGATGGCCCACTTGGGGTCGAGCATCTGGTCGTAGATACGCCGGATGACGGGTGCCATCTTGATCGACACCCGGCCCGACAGGATGATCAGGTCCGCCTGGCGTGGAGACGCCCGGAACGCCTCGAACCCGAACCGCGCGATATCCACTCGGGAGGCGACGATCGACATCATCTCGATCGCGCAGCAGGCCAGCCCGAAGGTGAGCGGGAAGAACGAGTTCCCTCGGGCCCAGGCGACCGCCTTCTCCAGCGTGGTCGTCACCACCCGCTCTTCGACGAAGCGCTCGAGGTCCTCGCCCTCGAGGTCGCCGCGGAGCATGTCCCGGGCCTTCAGCTGCCGGATGCGGAAGTCGCTCGGAAGCTGCTCGCGCTTCAGGTCCATGCCCGCCCTCCCGACGGGGTCACTTCCACTCGAGCGCCCCCCGTCGCCACACGTATACGAACGCGACCATCAGGAGCACCACGAACACCACGGTCTCGACCATCGCGAACGTCCCAAATGCCCGCAACTGGACGGCGATCGGGTACAGGAAGATCACCTCGATGTCGAACAGGATGAACAGCATCGCGATCAGGTAGAAGCTGATCCCGAAGCGGAAGCCGCGCCGGATCTCCGACGGCAGGCCACACTCGTAGGGCTCCTGCTTGGACCGGTTCGGCCGCCTGTGCCCCAGGAACAGGTTCAGGACCGAGAACAGTGCCCCGATCGCACCGCCCAGGACGAGGAATACGATCGCAGGCAGATAAGACTGGAGCACGAGGCGGTTATACCACTACGCGGGGTACCTTGTAACAAAGTGTTACTTAGTGCCAAATGCGGCTATCTCGCGGGGTATGACGGCCGGTGAAGGACGTCACGCTTGCGGCCGAGATCATCGCGATCAGCCTGAGCGCGCTCGCGGGCATCTACGGCGCCTGGTGCTGGTGGCGGGCCCACGCCACGGCGTGGTTCTGGCGGGTGATGAGAGCGGCACAGGCCGCCATCGTCATCCAGGCGGCGCTGAACGGGATCCTGGTCCTAACCGGGCCCAAGCCGAAGGGTCTCCACATCCTCTACAGCGTCGTGCCGCTGCTGGTGTCGTTGATCGCGGAGAGCCTTCGCGTGGCGGCGGCGCAGACGGTGCTCGACCAGCGCGGGCTCGAGTCGGCCAAGGCCGTGGGGCGGCTGCCCGACGACGAGCAGCGCGGAATCGTGGTCGCGATCATCCAACGGGAGCTGGCCGTGATGACGATCGCGGCCGTAGTCATCGTCGTGCTGCTGCTACGCGCCATTCAGACCGGCTGACCATGCGTGATAGCGACCGCCGTACCAGAGCAACGGTTCGCCCTCGCCCAGCCCCAGCCCGCGCACCTCGCCGATCGCGATCGTGTGATCGCCGCCCGCGATCAGCTCGCGCAGGTCGCACACGGCCCACGCGATCGCTCCGTCGATGATCGGCACGCCGCCCTCGAACCGGTGGTCCACGCCCTCGAGCTTCTCCGCCTCCGGCAGCTTCGACGCGAACACCCCGGCCAGGTGCTCCTGGTGCTCGTTCAGGACGTTGACGCCGAAGCGGCCGGCGTCGCGGACGATCGGGAGCGTGCGGGCCTGGTTCTCGAAGCACACCAGCGCCAGCAGCGGATCGAGCGACAGCGAGCACAGAGCGTTGGCCGTCATCCCGCCGAGGCCGCCGGGTCCGGCGCTGGTGATCACGGCTACGCCCGTGACGAAGCGCCCGAACACCTCTCTGAACAGCTCGGGATCAGGCGCCGCCGGCATGCCACGGCGGTTATAGCGCGAGGATGGGGAGAGCCCGGCGCCGGCCCCTTGGTTGCCGCCGTCGGAGGACGATCGCGCGAAGACGGGACTGCGGGCGAACGTCTCATCGGCCGGCGCCGGGTTAGAAGCCCTCTTTCGCCGCCGAGGCCCCAGCCCCTTCCAGGACTTCTAGGAGGTGACGGTCAGCGTCCCGTACTCCCCGAGCGCCTGATCGGAGAAGAGCGTCGACGCGAGCGTGTAGCGGCCGGGCGGGAGCGCCACCAAGAGCTCTCCGACGGTGCCGGGCCAGATCGGCTGGGTCCCGCCGATCCGCTGGTCGCCCTGCATCACCACGAGGTTGTGCACCAGCTTTCCCAGGTTGTGGGCGATGATCGTCACCTCGCCCGTGGTGACCTGGATCTTCTGCGGGACGACCCGATACTCGGTCAGCGCGAGCCTGAGCGTCCTGTCGCTCCCGACGGTGGCGGTGTGACCGCATCCGGCAAGGGGGATCCCCAGGACGGCGGTGGCGGCTGTCGCGATCAGCAGGAGCTTGACTGCGCGTGCCCCGGGCACCCGCGCGATGCTACCCGGGCGCCAGGCGAGACCCGGGTACACGCCGACAGGGCGCCGGGCGCCGCCGGACGAGGCGGTGTACTTCCGTATGATCTCGGCCCGCATGAGCCGGGCCGCCAGGGCTTTCCTCGTCGTCGCCGCGTCGATCGCCGTCGCGCTGGTGGCGACGGCCTGCGGGACCGAGAAGGTCAAGGTCGCCAAGTCTCAAGGAAGCGTCTACACGGGCGCCGTACTGTTCAACCAGCGCTGCTCGGGATGCCACACGCTGTCCTACGCGGCCACCCACGGATCGGCGGCGAAGGTTACGACCGCCCAATACAACAACGGGCCCAACTTCGACGTTCGCTGCGAGCGGCCGGTGAGCCGCGTGCTGTACGCGATCGAGAACGGCGGCTTCTCTGGGGCGATCATGCCCCAGAACGTGGTCGTAGGCCACGACGCGCTCGACGTGGCCGAGTTCGTGGCCAAGTACGCGGGTCTCAAGGCCCCCAAGCAGCCAGGCTCGCCGGTCTGCGCCGCGCAACCGATCGGCGCGATCCCGCCGCCGCTCGCCAGCACCGCGTCGGCCGCGGCGGCGGCCGGCTCGAGCTCGGCCAGCGGCGCGGTGGTCGCCCGCGGCGCCACCGGCAAGAGCGGTGGGGGTGGCGCGACCGGTCCGAGCGGGCCGAGCGGGCCGACCGGGGCCAAGGGCGCCAAGGCCAAGGCCGGCGCCAAGGCGAAGAAGAACAAGAAGCCCTAGGGCCCGGCGAAACCCACGAGGAGGGCGCGTTCTCGACATCCACCTGATCCGCCGCGACCCCGACGCCGTGCGAGCGGCGCTCGAGCGGCGCGGTCCGGAGACGGTGGAGGTGCTCGACCGAGTGCTCGAGCTGGACGCCCGCTGGCGCGCGATCCGTACCGAGCTCGAGGAGCTCCAGGCTGAGCAGAACCGCGCGAGCCGGGGGCGCAAGGGACCGCCGACGCCCGAGGAGCGTGAGCAGCTGGCGGCGCTCGCGGCGCAGGGGCGCGGGCTCTCAGATGAGGAGACCCGGCTTCGCGCCGAACGCGAGGCAGCGCTGGCATCGCTGCCCAACCTGCCCGCCGACGAGGCGCCGGACGAGGACACGGTGTTGCGCGAGGTGGGGGAGGCGGGAAAGACCGGACGCGACCACCTGGAGCTGGCGGGAGAGCGGATCGACATGGAGCACGCGGCCAGGCTCTCGGGGTCGCGGTTTGCGTACCTGCGCGGCGATTTGGTGCTCGTCGAGCTCGCGCTCGTGCGCTACGCGTTCGAGCGACTGACGGCACAAGGGTTCGAGCCGGTGATCCCGCCCGTGCTGGTCCGCGAGCGCGCGCTCTACGGCACGGGTTTTCTGCCCGACACCGAGCAGCAGATCTACAGGCTGGCCGACGACGAGCTCTACCTGGTCGGGACCTCCGAGGTGGCGCTGGCCTCGCTGCACGCGGACGAGATCCTCGACGCCGACCAGCTACCGGTTCGGTATGCCGGGTTCTCGACGTGCTTCCGCCGCGAGGCGGGCGCCGCCGGCAAGGACACGCGCGGGATCTTCCGCGTGCACCAGTTCGACAAGGTGGAGATGTTCGCGTTCGTGCGTCCGGAGGAGTCGGAGGCCGAGCACGAGCGCCTGCTGGCGATCGAGGAGTCGATCCTGCAGGAGCTGGGGATCCCCTACCGGGTGGTCGGCATCGCCGTCGGCGACCTCGGCGCCTCGGCGGCCAAGAAGTACGACTGCGAGGCGTGGCTCCCGGGGCAAGAGCGCTACAGGGAGTTGACCTCGTGCTCGAACACGACGGACTACCAGGCCCGAAGGCTCGACATCCGCTTCCGCGAGGAGGGACGCCCAGCCACCCTCCACACGCTGAACGGCACCGCGGTCGCGGTCGGCCGCACGATCATCGCGCTGCTCGAGAACGGCCAGCAGGACGACGGGTCAGTCGTCCTGCCGGACGTGCTCGCCGGGTTCGGGGCGCCAGAGTTGCTGGCGGCGGCCTCGGACTGATCGGGCCGGAGCGTGATGAGTTTTTGGCGTATATGGCCAAAAACCCATCACGCTGGCCCGCCACACTTCTCGTATGCAGAACCGCTACGCCTGCGACGTCGGCGACTTCATGAAGCTGGGCCTGCTCCGGCAGCTCGCGGCGCCGGCGGGAGATGGCGGGTCGGGAATGCGGATGGGGCTCAACTGGTACCTCGGACCCGACGAGGCGCACAACGGCGACGGCAAGCACATCGCCTACCTCGACCCGTCGAACGGGATGCACCGGAGCCTCGCCGGGTGTGACCGCGACCTGATCGAGCGGCTGGCCAGGGTGGTGGCGGTCGAACGCAGCGTCGCGGCGCTCGATCGGAGCGGCACGCTCCCGCCGGGCTCGCGCACCCACAGCGAGATGCTGGCCCCGTCCGCGGGACTGGTGGGCCGCCGCGCGTGGCATCGCCGGGCGCTCGATGCGCTGGCCGGCGCCGACGTCGTCTGCGCCGACCCCGACAACGGGATCCGCCCGGCCGCGGCCGCG
>Ga0209577_10000238_pt1 | contig 56204 bp, 49 predicted proteins | sample GraSoiAngelo_109_FD_185874 | JGI IMG/M metagenome (GOLD analysis project Ga0209577, IMG submission 185874) | Grasslands soil microbial communities from the Angelo Coastal Reserve, California, USA - 14_0903_12_20cm (SPAdes) (version 2) | ecosystem: Environmental > Terrestrial > Soil > Grasslands... | reverse complement strand
TCGCGTCGACGCCGCGCCTGACGCGAGCGCCTCGCGCGCGCTGCTCAGCCGATGGAAATACGCCGTGTGGCTGCTTGCCCGCAGGCTGCGCGACGCCGAGGACCCGCTCGCCCTGATCGCCGAAGTGAGGCCGGGCCTGGGCGATACGCCGATCATCATGCTCGCGGGCACGCGCAGCGAAGAGGCCTACGTGAGCGAGCCGCAGCGCGTGGGGGTCGTCGACTGGCTGCTGAAGAACGATTCGCGTGCGCGCATCCTCGATGCGGTGGCGCACGCCCTCGGACGCGCCTAGGTGCTCGCCTCGCTCATTGCGGTAGGCGCCGTCGTCGTCGGGTTTCCGCTGCTCATGTACTTGATGCAGGACCAGCTCATCTTTTTTCGCCAGCCGGTGCAAGAAGCGCAGCGTGACTCGATCGCACGACGCTTCCCGGCCGCTGAAAGCGTCTTTATTCACACCGACGTGCGCTTGCACGCCTGGCACATCCGGGGATCGCCGCTCGTGCTTTACTTCGGCGGCAACGCCGAGGAAGTCTCCTGGATGCTCGAGCAGGCGCCGCGACGCGCGCCGGGCGTTGGCTGGCTGCTCACCGACTACCGCGGCTACGGCTCGAGCGAAGGCACGCCTTCGGAGTCGGCGCTCAGCTCCGACGGGCTCGGCTGGTATGACTACGCCGCGAGGGAGCTCAAAGCGAACAAGGTGTTTCTTTTCGGCCGCAGCCTGGGCAGCGGTGTTGCGGTGCAGCTCGCCGCAGAGCGTCCGGTGGCCGGGGTGATCCTGGTCGCGCCGTTCGACAGCCTCGTCGAGGTGGGCAAGCGCCATTACCCGTATCTCCCGGTAGATTGGATGCTCAAGCATCGCTTCGACTCGATGGGCCGGGCGCCGAAGATCGCCGTGCCGCTGCTCTGCCTTGTCGCGGCGCAAGACCGGATCATTCCCCCCGAGCACTCACGCCGGCTGTATGCGGCCTGGGGGGGAGCAAAGCAGTGGGTCGAGCTGCAGGGCGCCGCTCACAATAGTACGGACAGCGCGCCCGCATTCTGGGAAAGCATATGGAACTTCTTAATGCGCTGATCCTCGGGGTCGTCGAAGGGCTGACCGAGTTCCTGCCCATCTCGAGCACCGGGCACCTGATCCTGGCAAGCGAGCTCCTCGGCGCGAACGACGAGCGCGGCAAGGTGTTCGACATCGCGATCCAGACCGGCGCCATCCTCGCGGTCGTCTGGGAATACCGCGCGCGGCTCTTGCGGGTCGACCCGAAGCTATGGCTGAACCTCATCGTGGCCTTTATCCCGGCTGCGGTGCTCGGGCTTGCCTTCGGCGCCACCATCAAGGCGCACCTTTTCAGCGCGGTACCGGTGGCCTCGGCGTTCATCGTCGGCGGCATCATCATTCTTCTGGTGGATAGAAAGGAACGCCCCTTCCGGGTCGACACGACTCAGGCGATGACCTGGCTCGATGCGCTCAAGGTCGGCATCGCTCAATGTTTTGCCCTGATCCCCGGCACCTCGCGCTCGGGGGCGACGATCATCGGCGGCATGTTGTTCGGGCTGTCGCGCCGCGCGGCGACCGAGTTCTCCTTCTTTCTCGCCGTGCCGACCCTGCTCGCGGCGGGCGCCTACGACCTGTGGAAGAACCGCGCGCTGTTTGCGCCGCGCGATCTGCCGATGTTCGCGCTCGGCCTCGTCGCCGCCTTCGTCTGCGCCTTCATCGTCATCCGCTGGCTCGTGCGCTACGTCGCGACCCACGACTTCAGGCCGTTCGCGTGGTACCGGATCGCCTTCGGCGCGGCGGTGCTCGTAACGGCTTACTTTGGATGGGTCGACTGGAGGGCGTAAAAAAGATCTCGGCTAGCCCTGCACCCAGGGCAGACCCGCTTTGCGCCAGCCCCCGACGCTGTTGCGATGCTGCTCGGCGTCCTTGTCGCCCTCGAAGCCCTCGAGCACGTTGTAGGTCTCGCGCCATCCGGCCTGCATCGCGGCTTCGGCGGCGCCGTGCGAGCGCGCGCCCGAGCGGCAGATGAACATCACCGGTTCGTCCTTTTTCGTCACCGCCGCCAGCTCGCCGATGAACTCGGGGTTCGGCCGGTTGCCGGGATAGGTCTGCCACTCGAGGGCGATGCTCCCGGGGATGCGGCCGACATAGAGCAGCTCGGGCTTGGTGCGCACGTCGACCAGCTTGGCGCCCGCCTTCATGAGCGCATGAGCCTCAGACGGAAGCAGAGCGCCGGCGTACGCGAGCCCCATTTTCCGGGCGCGCTCGGCGGCCTTTTTCTTGATGTCGTCCATGTGCTGCCGCATTATAGTGCGCGAGACCCCGAAATGCCCCTAGACGGTGCGCCGCGGGCGGGTAAAATGCCCCGGCTCTGAGCAGTGGCGTTTGGCATGGAAACTGCTCGCCGCCGACTTACCCACTACACCTACTCGCGATCCCACTCAGCCAGGAGAACCGCAGATGGCGATGACGCCCGATGACGTATTGAAGCTGATCAAAGACAAAGAGGTGAAGTTCGTCGACCTGCGTTTCACCGATACGCGCGGCAAGGAGCAGCACGTCACCGTCCCGGTCAAGCACTTCACCAAGGACAAGTTCGAGCTCGGCCACGCCTTCGACGGCTCGTCGATCGCCGGCTGGAAGGGCATCCAGTCCTCCGACATGCTGCTGATGCCCGACGCGGCCAGCGCGCGCATGGACCCGTTCACCGATGAGCCGGTGCTCAACATCACCTGCGACGTGTACGAGCCCATGGACGGCAAGCCCTACGACCGCGACCCGCGCTCGATCGCCAAGCGCGCCGAGGCGCACCTGAAATCGACCGGCCTGGGCGATGTCGCCTACTTCGGTCCCGAGCCCGAGTTCTTCATCTTCGACGGCGTCACCTGGAACGTCGACATGTCGGGCTGCTTCGTGAAGATCAAGTCCGAAGAGGCGCCATGGTCGAGCGGGATCGATTACGAGTCGGGCAACATGGGCCACCGCGCGCCGGTGAAGGGCGGCTACTTCCCGGTGCCGCCGACCGACACGCTGAACGACATCCGCAACGCGATGGCGCTCGCGATGGAACAGCAGGGCGTCGACGTCGAAGTGCATCACCACGAGGTCGGCGCGATGGGCCAGAACGAGATCGGCACGCGTTTTGCGCCGCTCGTGCAGCGCGCCGACTGGATGCAGATCTACAAGTACACCGTGTGGAACGTGGCGCAGTCCTACGGCAAGACGGCGACCTTCATGCCCAAACCGGTGGTGGGCGACAACGGCTCGGGGATGCACGTGCACCAGTCGGTGTGGAAGGGCGGCAAGAACCTCTTTGCCGGCAACGGCTACTCGGGCCTGTCGGACTTCGCCGTGCACTACATCGGCGGCATCATCAAGCACGCCAATGCGCTCAACGCCATCACCAACCCGGGCACGAACTCCTACAAGCGGCTGGTGCCGGGCTTCGAGGCGCCGATCAACCTCGCCTACTCGGCGCGTAACCGCTCCGCGGCATGCCGCATCCCTTACGTGTCGAGCCCGAACGGCCGGCGCGTCGAAGTGCGCTTCCCCGACCCGACGACGAATGCCTACCTCGCGTTCGCCGCGATGCTGCTTGCGGGCCTGGACGGCGTGCAGAACAAGATCCACCCGGGCGACCCGATCGACAAGAACATGTACGACCTGCCTCCCGAGGAGGCCGCCAAGGTGCCGCACGTCTGCGCTTCTCTCGAGCAGGCGCTCGAGTGCCTGCGCGACGACCACGCGTTCCTGACCAAGGGCGGGGTGTTCTCGGAGGACTTCCTGGAGTCCTACATCAGCCTTAAGGAAGAGGAGCTGACCCGCTTTCGCATGACCACGCACCCGGTCGAATTCGACATGTATTACTCTTCTTAACCTTTTTCGGTGCAGAAAAGGGGCGGTCTCACCGCCCCTTTTCTTTTTGTTTGATAGACTTAGCTCATGCACCGAGTGTGGGCGCTGGGGTGGATGGTCATCGGCGTGCTGGCCGGGCCCGCCCACGCCCAGGTGACGGAAATCTACAAGTGCCTCGATCCGGCCGGCCGGCCGCTGTACACGAGCGACAAGCGCGACACCGCAGGCAAGAAGTGCGACCTCGTCTCGCGCGAGATCAATGTCGTCCCGGCGCAGCAGATCCCGCTGGGGAGGCCGTCGGCTTCCGCTTCCAGGTCGGCGAGCTTCCCGAGGGAGTCGGCCTCGGACCGCGCGAGCGCGAAGGAGCGCCAGCGCGACATCCTGGAAAAGGAGCTCGCCACCGAGCAGCAGCTTCTTGCGAAGGCGCAGCAGGACCTGACCGAGCAGGAATCGGAGCGCTCGGGCGAGGAGCGCAACTACGCGCGCGTGCTCGAGCGCCTGCAGCCGTACAAAGACAGCCTCGAAGTCCACCAGAAAAACGTCGAAGCGCTGCGCCGAGAGCTGAGCAACCTCAACCGCTAAGTGGGCTCGTTCCCCGGCCTGGATCTGCTCGCCACGGCGGTGGTGGCGCTCGACAGCGGCTTTGTCGTGCGCTACGCCAATCCAGCGGCTGAAAATCTGCTCGCCACGGGCGCACGCAGCCTCATCGGCCAGCCTTTTCTCAGCCTTTTCGCTGAGCGCGCGGAGCTCGAGCGCACGCTCGACCAAGCGCGCGTTACGCATTGGGATTACTCGGCGCAGGACGCGACCTACGCGCGGACCGGATTGCCCCTCTCCTGCATCGTCACCCGCATAGAAGCGCACGGCTTGGCGCTCCTCGCCGAGCTGCGGCCGCTCGAGCAGCAGCTGCGCCAGGCGCGCGAAGAGCGCCTGGTGTTCGAGCAGCAGGCCAACCGCGAGCTGATCCGCAATCTCGCGCACGAGATCAAGAATCCGCTCGGCGGGCTGCGCGGCTCGGCGCAGCTGCTCGAGCGCGAGCTCGAGCGGCCCGACCTGCGCGAATACACGCAGGTGATCATCAAGGAGGCCGACCGGCTGCAGGCGCTGATGGACCGCATGCTCACGCCGCACCGCGCGCCGCGCATCGAGCCCCTTGGCATCCACGAGGTGCTCGAGCGCGTGCGCAGCCTGGTGGCGGCCGAGTTCGCCGGCATCGACATCGAGCGCGATTACGATCCCAGCCTGCCAGAGCTCCTCGGCGATCGCGAGCAGCTGATCCAGGCTCTGCTCAACATCGCGCGCAATGCGGCCCAGGCGGGGGCGAGGAGGATCGTCTTTCGCACGCGCGCCGTGCGCCAGATCACGATCCTGCGCCAGCGCTTCAAGCTGGCACTAGAATTGCAGGTCGTCGACGACGGCCCCGGCGTGCCGCAAGAGATCCAGGACCGGATCTTCAGTCCGCTGGTGTCCGGGAGGCAAGGCGGTAGCGGCTTGGGACTCTCGCTCGCGCAGACGTTCATCCAGTATCACCAGGGCGTGATCGAGTTCGAGTCGCATCCGGGCCGCACAACATTCAGGATCCTGCTGCCGCTCACATGAAACCGGTCTGGATCGTCGACGACGATCGTTCCATCCGCTGGGTGATCGAAAAGGCGCTCAGCCGCGAAGGCATCGCCTTCAACTCGTTTTCCTCCGCGCAGGAGGCGCTCGATGCGCTCTCGGGCGGTGCGCCTGAGGTCCTCGTCTCCGATATCCGCATGCCCGGGCGCTCGGGGCTGGAGCTGCTGCAGGCCGTCAAGCAGCGCCATCCCGCGGTGCCGGTCATCGTGATGACCGCCTATTCGGATCTCGATTCCGCGGTGGCCGCCTTCCAGGGCGGCGCCTACGAATATCTGCCCAAGCCCTTCGACGTCGACCAGGCGGTCGAGCTCATTCGCCGCGCGCTCGACGAAAGCAGAAGGGAATCCCAGGCGATAGAACCCATGGGCGAGGCCCCCGAAATCCTGGGACATGCCCCTGCCATGCAGGAGGTGTTCCGCGCCATCGGGCGGCTGTCGCAATCGAGCGCCACAGTGCTGATCACCGGCGAATCAGGAACCGGAAAGGAGCTTGTGGCGCGCGCCTTGCACCGGCATAGTGCGCGCGCGTCGCGCCCGTTCGTCGCGATCAACACCGCGGCGAGCCCGAAAGACTTGCTCGAGTCGGAGCTCTTCGGCCACGAGCGCGGCTCGTTCACCGGCGCGCAGCAGCAGCGGCGCGGGCGCTTCGAGCAGGCCGAGGGCGGCACGCTGTTCCTCGACGAGATCGGCGACATGCCGGCGGAGCTGCAGACGCGGCTCCTGCGCGTGCTCTCCGACGGCACGTTCTATCGCGTCGGCGGCCACCAGCAGATGAAGGCGAACGTGCGCGTCATCGCCGCCACGCACCAGAACCTGGAGCAGCGCGTGCGCGAGGGCTCCTTCCGCGAGGACCTGTTTCACCGGCTGAACGTGATTCGCCTGCGGCTGCCGAGCCTGCGCGAGCGCCCGCAGGACATTGCGCTGCTCGCGCGGCATTTCCTCGGGGTGAGCGCGAAGGAGCTCGGCGTCGAGCCCAAGCGCCTCGCCGACGAGGCGCTCGAGCACCTCGCGCGGCTTGAGCTGCCCGGCAACGTTCGCCAGCTGGAAAACCTGTGCCACTGGCTGACGGTGATGGCGCCGGGGCAGGTGGTCGAGCTCGGCGATCTCCCCGCGGAGTTCCGCGATCAGTCCGGCGCCGTCGCCGCGGACTGGCTCTCGGCGCTCGAGCAGGAAGCCGAGCGCCGGCTCGCGCGCGGCCAGACGGGAATTCTTGATGATCTGGGCCGGCAGTTCGAGCGCACGCTCATCTTGAAGGCGCTGCGGCGCACCGGCGGCCGGCGCATCGAAGCGGCGAATCTGCTCGGCATGGGGCGCAACACCATCACGCGCAAGATCCAGGAGCTCGGCATCGAGGACGACCCCGAGCCGCAAAGCTAATGGGAGCTTGCGTGGCGAGCGGCCGCGCTGCGTGAGCACCGGAGTATGGCCGCGGGGCGCCCAGCTGCGGCGCACGAGCGGCGCCATCAGGAATCCCGTTTCATCGCCAGATTCGCGCAGTAGCCATATCAGTAGTATGGTTTATTGGCGTTTTTCAGATGGAATTGGTATTTTTCGGATGTCTTTTGGAGATTAAATATGAAGATTCAATGACTTATTTGTAAAGTCTCCTCGCATTTCAATTTTTCTAAATACATAGGACTTTATGAATAAAGTAATCTTCTATGCATAGTTGATATTTTATGATATACGTTATAAATTAAGTGCAACTTAATTTACAGTAGTGATGGACAACATAACCCCGACGAAGACATTGGGCCCTAGGACAGCTCGCCTCTTTACCGAACTCCACGAGAGAGGCCAGCGCGTCTTCGACACTCAGACAGCCGCAAAAGCAATGGGTGTCAGCCCAGCTCATGCCGCGGTTCTTTTGCATGAGGCGAAGAAGCGCGGTCTTGTCACGCCGATAAAGCGAGGGCTCTACAACCTAGTTCCCTTCGAGCTTGGGAAAAGCTATTTCCATCTCGAGGATCGCCACACCCTCGTGCACGCGGATATGGGTGAACGGCCGTACTTCTTTTCGCACTACTCGGCCATGGGGCTTCATCAATTGATCACTCAGCCAATTTTTACGGTCTATGTGACGACAAAAGACAGACTATTGAATCGTAACCTCGGAGGCACTCGGGTCCGATTTATTACAGTCAAACCCAAACAATTTTTTGGCCTGGAAGCAATGCGTTTCGGGGAGAACAACGTCCACCTCAGTAATTTGTCACGTACCTTGCTTGATGGGCTACGAAAACCAAAGTATTGCGCCGGCATCACCGAAGTAGCGAAAGCTTTTTTCATGGCCAAGGATCGAATCGACATCCAACAACTCATTGAGTACGCACATCGCCTTGAAGAGCTCGCGGTAATTCGACGGCTAGGATTTATCGTCGAAGCATTGTTGCCAGAGCTCTCCGCACCGTTAGAGGCTCTTCGTGTCCAACTGCCTAGATCATTTGTTTTGCTCGAGCCTGACATGCCATCAATGGGCGTGTTTGATTCACGTTGGGGATTGAGACTGAATGTACCGAAAGAGTCTCTGTTGGCAGCAGTTTCGACATGAAATGATTGCGCAAAGATCGATCTCAAAACTAAGCGATCGCCTCTACGGGGAAGCAAAGGACAAGTACGGTGAAAAGACCGCGATCCGGATTCCGGAAACAGTCATCGAGCTTGACTACTGCCTCGCCTGGTTCCTTGCGGGTCTCGCCAGGAATGAAGCACTAAGCGGTTTGCTTGCCTTCAAGGGAGGAACTGCGCTGCGTCGCATTCACATCGACGACTACCGCTTCTCCGAAGACCTCGATTTTACCTTGACCCGATCTATCGCACTCGCGGAACTATTGAAGAAGCTCGAGCCATTATGCGAGGATATCTTCAAGGAAAGCGGTGTTCGTTTTTCGGTAAGCCCAAAGGAACCGACAAAGCATCAGAGGAACGACACCTTCTACCTAGAGTGCCAGGGACCACTGTCACGAAAGCAGGTGGTAAAAGTTGACGTCACTCGACAAGAAACGCTGGTCTTCGCGCTACAAAGGAAGCCGATCCTGCAGACGTACGCCGAATTCAGCGATCTCCCCAAAGATCGAACGCCCCTTGTCTATTCAATCGACGAGCTCGCAGTGGAAAAGGTGCTTGCTGTCACGGACAAGGTGCGTCGCGAACCGCGCGATCTCTATGATCTCTGGACCCTGGAGGCCCGCAACTTAATATCCGACCCCTGGGAAATTGCGCGACCCCTGCAAACGAAACTCGAAAGCCGGGAAGGTCGCGCCGAGGACGACCTTGAGGAGCTTCTTCGCAATGCAGAGGCCGGCCTAAGAGCGCGATGGGGGTCAAGGTTAGGTCAACAAGTGCAGGAGCTGCCTAAATTCGAGGAGTGCTTTCGCGACGTGAACCGCCAGATCGGCGTCCTGGAGAAGATCCGAAGAAAACTCAGTAAAGGTCGAGCCCCGTCGAAGCGATAGAGTCCGGCGCGCGCGGGCGGCGGGCTCGATGGTTGCGCGCGCGACGGTTACCGCGGTGTTACAAGACGATCCGCCGCACAAAAGTAAGCGAGCTTTAGCGTCCTGCCGCGGCTTTGCCAGCGGGCCGCTCGGCCGCCCGCCGGTTCGCTCCCAGGCGGGCATCGACCAAGGCGACGATCTCGTCGACGGCTGCGGAGCGCATGCCCTTCTGCGCCGCGATGGTCTTCACCAGGCGGTCGACGCGTTCGATGTTGAGCGCACCGCCATACAAGGCCCGCGCCGCGGAGGACGGCGTGACAAGCCCTTGCGCCGCGGCGGCGTATTTGTCGAACGGCACCAGGTCCTTTTCCTCCGCGCCGAGCAACTGGCAGAGCTTGAGCACCCAGTGGTACACCGCGCGCGAGGCCTCGAGGTCGCTGTGCACGGCCTCCTTGATGGGGCGGATTCCATCCTTCGTGATGCAGCGGTAGTTGCCCGCCATCAGCATCGCCCACTTCGCGAGCGGCACGAAGACCGACTCGTGCACCTTCAGCTTTACCGGCAGCTCGATGCCTTCGAAGCGGGCGGCTTCAATGTCGGCTTCCAGCCCGCGAAGAATCGCCGTGTGCGCATCCGAAGGAAAGCGCGCCGACTTGAAATTGGTCGCCAGCCTGACCTGCAGCACGTTCAGCTTTTCCTCCGGGGGCCGGAACGCCTGCGGGTCGGGACTGCACAACGTCACGAGCCCCGGGTCGAAGCTGTTCCAGACGCTCGCATCGGTGTAGCAGACTCTGCAGGCATCGGCGGAGACCCCCGGAATGCGCGCGAGGTAGGGCAGCGGCGGCATGTTCATGATCGACATGCAGGGCACTCTCGCTTTGGCCACCGCATCGAGCAGCTCGCGCACGCCGGGCGAACCATACTGCGGCTCCTGCATGGCGAGGGCGACCAGATCGTAGTCCGCCGGCTTGGCTTCCGCCGGCAGCGACGCGGACAACTTGCCCGGCAGCTTGCGCGAATCGACTTCCAGCAGCCCCTCTCGAGCCTTGACGGGCATGCGTACGCGGGCGCCTTCCTTGTTGATCAGGTCGGCCTCCGCCGGAAGACAAACGAGCCTGACCGTGTGCCCGGCGAGCAGCAACTTGATCGCGAGCAGCGAACCGTAGGAGGCGCCGAGAATCAGAATTTGGCGTGGCATGGGGAGCTCCGATAAGGAAGGGCGAGGCTACTCCCAAACGGCCGGCGATTTCATGTTGCAGCGCGGCATTTCAACACGTAAAATGCTGCGATGCAAAGAGTTGTTCCCCGCTCACGGGAGATCAGCGTGCTTGGCCGTGTCAGCGCCGAGTCCGCGCAGATCCTCACCGAGCAGGCGCTCGATTTCATCGCGGCTCTGCATCGGCGATTCGAATCGCAGCGCGAGGAACTGCTCGCGCGCCGCGCTGCCCGGCAAAAGGAATTCGACTTGGGCAAGCTGCCTGATTTTCTCCCCGACACCCAAAAGATACGAGAGCAGGACTGGCGCGTCGCGCCGCAGCCGAAGGACCTGCTCGATCGCCGCGTCGAGTTGACCGGTCCCACCGAGCGCAAGATGGTGATCAACGCGCTCAATTCGGGCGCGTCCACTTTCATGGCGGACTTCGAGGATGCGAACTGCCCGACCTGGCACAACATGGTGGAGGGGCAGATCAACCTGCGCGACGCGGTGCGGCGCACCATCGGCTTCGAGCAGAACGGCAAGCGCTACCGCCTGAAGGAAAAGACCGCGGTGATGATTTTGCGCCCGCGCGGCTGGCACCTCGACGAGAAGCACCTGCAGGTCGAGGGCAAGGCCGTCTCGGGCGCGCTGTTCGACTTCGGGCTTTTCTTCTATCACAACGCGAAAGAGCTGATCGCACGCGGCTCAGGCCCGTACTTCTACCTGCCCAAGATGGAGTCGCACCTCGAAGCGAGGCTGTGGAACGATATTTTTCTGTTTTCGCAGGAAGAACTGAAAATTCCGCGCGGCAGCATCAAGGCCACCGCGCTGATCGAGACCGTGGTGGCGGCCTTCGAGATGGACGAGATCCTGCACGAGCTGCGCGAGCACAGCGCCGGCCTCAACATCGGCCGCTGGGATTACATCTTTTCGTGCATCAAGAAGTTCCGCGCCAAGGAGGACTTCTGCCTCGCTGACCGCGCGCAAGTCACGATGAACGCGCCGTTCATGCGCGCGTACGCGCTGCTCCTGATCAAGACCTGCCACCGGCGGGGCGCGCCGGCGATGGGCGGCATGGCGGCGCAGATCCCGATCAAGAACGACCCGCAGGCCAACGACGCGGCGCTCGAGAAAGTGCGCCAGGACAAGCTGCGCGAAGTGCGCGACGGCTGCGACGGCACCTGGGTCGCTCACCCGGGCCTCGTGCCGGTGGCGAAGGAGATCTTCGATCGGCACATGCCGCAGCCGAACCAGTACGAGCGCCAGCGCCCGGACGTGCGCGTGAGCGCGAGAGACCTGCTCGATTTCCAGCCCGAGCGGCCGATCACCGAAGCCGGGCTGCGCAACAACATCTCGGTGGGCATCCAGTACCTCGGCGCCTGGCTCGCCGGCAACGGCTGCGTCCCGGTGTTCAACCTGATGGAAGACGCTGCCACCGCGGAGATCTCGCGCTCGCAGATCTGGCAGTGGATGCGCTCGCCAAAGGGCGTGCTGGCCGATGGCCGCAAGGTGACGGCGGCCCTCTTCAAGCAGCTGCTTGCCGAAGAGCTGCCGAAGGTGAAGGCCTACCTCGGCGAAGTCGCCTACAACGCCGGCCGATACGAAGAAGGCGCGCGGCTGTTCGAGAAGCTCACCACCGGCGACTACGTCGAGTTCCTCACGCTCCCCGCGTACCCGCTCATCGATTAATTCAGGTCGGCGATGACCGGCGCGTGATCCGAGGGCCGCTCGCGCTTGCGCGGCTCCTTGTCGATGCTGCTCGAGGTGCAGCGCGCCGCGAGCTCGCGCGAGAGCAGGATGTGGTCGATGCGCAGCCCCCAGTTGCGCTGGAAGCCGAGCAGGCGGTAGTCCCACCAGGAGAACAGCTTCTCGGGCTGCGGGAACAAGCGGAAGGCGTCGGCAAGGCCGGTGTCGACTAGGCCTCGCCATGCCGATCTCTCGGGAGGCGAGACGTGGATCTCGCCTTCCCAGCGCTTCGGGTCATGCACGTCCCGATCTTCCGGCGCGACATTGAAATCGCCGAGCACCGCCAGGCGCGGACGCTGCTCGAGCTCTTCTTTCATCCAGCGGGCTAGCGCTTCGTACCAGCGAAGCTTGTACACGTACTTCTCGGATCCGAGCGACTGGCCGTTCGGCGCGTACACGCAGACCACCCGCAGGTCTTTCACGGTGGCCGCGATCACGCGTTTGGGATCGTCGGGAAACCGCGGAATGCCGTGGGCGACCTCGCTCATCGCCGAGCGCGCGAGGATCGCCACGCCGTTATAGGCCTTCTGCCCGCAATACACCGCCTGGTATCCGGCCGCCTGGAGCTCGGCGCGCGGAAAGTTCGCGTCCTCGAGCTTCGTCTCCTGCAGGCACATCACGTCAGGCTGCGCCGAAGCGAGCCAGTCGAGCAGGTGGGGGAGCCTGACCTTGAGCGAGTTGACGTTCCAGGTGGCTAAACGCATCGTAGCGTGAAAATAGGCGGACTATCGACGAGGATACCGTCGCCAACACCGTCAAAGTAGGCGCTTCCATCCCCTGCTTAAGGCGGCTCGAATGCCGGCCACCTCTCTATAATCCGGCTCGCCTACGAGATATTTTCGCGGCGATCACCGGCCTCGAAGTGCCATCGCACCTTTCCTCATCCGCCTGGCGCAAGACCGAACCTGACCCACCGTAGGCAACCACCTTCACCGTCGCCATTACTTGAAGACATCGAACGGTGAGCCGGACAGGCGGGGTTTCCATTCCGGCATGGTGCGCAGCATGAACTCGTCAAACAGTGGCACTGTAAACGCTGTGTCGCCGTGAGCCGGGCTGTAGATCATGCCTTTTCGAATCAACCCCGATCGGATCGGGGCGATTGACTGAACCTTTACACCAAGACAGTCAGCAATGTCGCCTGAGCGATGAGCGCCGACCCCTAGATGAGCGAGCGAGCGCAGGTAATCCTTTTCACGCGGTGTCAGACGATCAAAGCGAACTCGAAAAAAGCTTTCGTCCAACTTCTTGACTGCAAGCTCGGTCGCCCGCTTGACGACCTCTGCGGAGACAGGTGAAGCAGCTGCAATGTTCCACGTCTGATAACCCCATTCCTGAAGAAAGTATGGGTAGCCTTGGGTTACCCGAACGAGCTCGTCGAGCGCCACCCGGTCGAATTCGACACCTTGCTTGACCACTGGCCCGCGAAGCGCTTCCTTGGCGTCATCTCGGGAAAGTGCTCCGACTGTGGGATAGCGAAATAAACGCTCCGCATAAGATTTGGAACGCCCCGCCAATCCGACAAGTTGTGGTAAACCGGCGCCGACAAGAACAAGGGGTAATTGGCGCTGCGATATTTGATGTATCGCCATGATTAGCGCGCTCATTTCACGCTCTGCGAGATACTGCACTTCATCAACGAGGACCGCGACGGCCGAGCCGCGGTCTTCTGCGGCTTCTCCTATGGCTAGGAGTAACTGTGCCAGATCCGCTTCCAAGTCGCCGCTGTCGGCAGCACCTCTTTCTGGGTCAATGTTTACGCCGAACTCAATGTCGCCCGCTTTCAATTTAAGGGCGCCAATAAAACTGCGCAGCACGCGCAGGCCACGTTTAACTTTATCGCTGACACCAGCAATTGCGTCTAAACCAAAAAGAACTTGGCGCAGCGGCGGTATCAGCAGTTCAGCCAATGATCGGTTTTCCGTCACCTCGATCATGGCGACGCTGTACCCCTGAGCCGCCGCCATATCGCGGATCCGGTTGAGTAGCACTGTTTTCCCCACTCCCCGAAGCCCTACCATGAGCAGGCTTTGCTCGTAGCGGCCTGCCTTGACTCTCGCCAGCGTGACGTTCGCTTGCGCCAGGAGATCATCTCGGCCCGCTAACTCAGGCGGGGGGCTGCCGGCGCCCGGGGAGAATGGGTTGAGGTGGGGGTCCATCTACAGCAGGAATATCAAATATGCGGAGTTTACTTTCCCACTGAATAAACTCGCTATAACCATCACGCTGGTAAGGCTTTGCGCCGATCCCAAGGCGCCAACGCAGCCTTAACTAAGACATGGCGCCTGGTCCGTTGCTAAGGCTACGGCTGCCTGCCCCGGTTCGCGCGGGATGCCAACTCGCAGGCGCGCGCCAAGCGCTCAGCCTCCGGTCTCCTCAGTCCGCCCGTCATGTTTCAGTCGTCGTTCTCCCGTGAGCCGTGCAGGAGAACGAGGATCCGGAACGTCACCTCATCTGTGAGCGCTGCGGCGGCGCGCCGGGCGCGTACGGCCCGCGCGGTGGTTCTTCGACTGGCGCCGGCTTCGCGCCGGGCGCGGGCGCCTGCTGGCTACGCGGCGCGAGCATGCCCGTCTTGGGATATCCGGCGTCGTCGAGCAGGCGTTCGTAGACCGATTCCTGGAAGCCCTTCTGCGTCGCGCTGCCGACCACGATGACCGGCACCGAGGCGCTGCCTGAGAGCTTGACGAGGTCATTGACCTCCTTCTCGGTCACGCTCACTTCCTTGAACGGGATGCCGCGCGCGTTGAGCAGCTTGCGCGCGTCGTCGCAGGGCTCGCAGTCGGACGCCGTGTAGAGCGTCACCGGCGATTCCTTGCGCGCCTGTCGCAGGGCGTACGGTTCGGCACCGCCCTCGGCTGCGCTCGACGCGGTGACGCGCCAGCGGTGCACATCCTTCGCACTGGGCGGCGGCGCCGTGTCGGCGACGTGCAGCCGGCCATTTTCGTCCGTCCAGCGATAGAGCATTTGCGCCGCCGCCGCGCCCGCGGCGAGCGCGAGAGCGAGGGCAACGACGATGCGCCTGAGGATCATGCGGAAATCATACCATTGTGCTTGAGCAGCGCTTCGACGCGCGGCTCGCGGCCGCGGAAAGCGCGGAACGACTCCGCGGCCGGCCGGCTGCCGCCGACGGCGAGGATCTCTTCGCGGAATTTCCGGCCAGATCGAGCGTCGAGCACGCCGTTTTCCTCGAAGAAGCTGTAAGCGTCGGCCGAAAGCACCTCCGCCCACTTGTAGCTGTAGTACCCGGCAGCGTAGCCGCCGGCGAAGATGTGCGCGAAGTTGTTCGGAAAGCGGTCGTACCCGGGCGGGTGCAGCACCGCGACGCGCTCGCGCACTTCCTGCAGGAGCTCGAGCGGGGTTTGCCCCGACGCCGGATCGAAATCCGCATGCAGCCGCATGTCGAACACCGCGAACTCGATCTGGCGCAGCATCGCCAGGCCGCTGTGGAAGTTCTTCGCCGCGATCATCTTGTCGTAGAGCTCGCGCGGCAGCGGCGCGCCGGTGTCGACGTGGCGCGTCATGTGGCGCAGCACCTCCCATTCCCAGCAGAAGTTCTCCATGAACTGGCTCGGCAGCTCCACCGCGTCCCATTCGACGCCGTTCAGGCCCGAGACGCCGAGATCGTCGACGCGCGTGAGCAGGTGATGCAGGCCGTGCCCGAACTCGTGGAAGAGCGTCAGCACCTCGTCGTGGGTGAATAGCGCGGGTTTGCCGCCGACCGGCCTGGAAAAATTGCAGTTCAGGTAGGCGACGGGGGTTTGCAGCTGCTCGCCCTTGCGCCGGCGCGTGATGGCATCGTCCATCCAGGCGCCGCCGCGCTTGGTGTCGCGGGCATAGAGATCGGCGTAGAACTGCCCGAGGAGCGCGCCTGCGCTGTCGCGGATCTCGAAGAAGCGCACATCCTCGTGCCACGCCGCAGCCCTGGCGGGGGCGATCGTGATGCCGTAGAGCGTTTCGGCCACCCTGAACAGCCCGGCGATGGCGGCATCCTCCGGAAAGTAGCGCTTCAGCTCCTGGTCCGAGAAGGCGTAGCGCTTCGCGCGCAGCTTCTCGGCGGCGTAGGCGAGGTCCCAGGCTTCGAGCGGCGCGATGCCGAGCTCGGTCTTGGCAAACTCGCGCAGCTCTTCGGCCTCGCGCTCGGCGAAGGGCCGCGCGCGGCGCGCGAGATCGTCCAGGAAGCGCAGCACCTGCTCGGGCGACTCGGCCATCTTCGGCACGAGCGACACCTCGGCGTAGCTGCGGTAGCCGAGCAGCCGCGCGAGCTCGCCGCGCAGGGCGACGATGCGCGCGATGAGCGGCGTGTTGTCCCATTGCGGCCGGCCGAATTCAGATGCGCGGGTGACGCTTTCGCGATACATCGTCTCGCGCAGCTTGCGGCGATCGGCGTACTGCATCACCGGCAGGTACGACGGCGCATGCAGCGTGAATTTCCAGCCTGCCTTGCCCTCGGCTTGCGCCGCTTCGCGCGCCGCATGCAGCACGTCATCGGGAATCCCTGCAATTGCCTTCTCGTCGGCGACGATCGAGAACGCGTTGGTCGCATCGAGCAGGTTCTCGGAGAACTTCGCGCCCAGCCGCGCCAGCTCCTCCTGGATCGCGGCGAAGCGCGCCTTCTCCTGCGGCGGCAGCTCGGCGCCGCCCAGGCGGAAGTCGCGCAGCGCGTTGTCGACGATTTTTCGCCTCGCTTCCGACAACTGAACGAATTCCGCGGATTCGCGCAGCGCCCTGTACTTCTCGAATAGCAGCGGGTTCTGCCCGAGCTCGGTCCAGTATTGGGAAATCTTCGGCAGGTTGGCGTTGTACGCCGCGCGCAGCGCCGGGCTGTCCAACACCGCGTGCAGGTGCGAAACCTGGCCCCAGGCCCGCGCAACGCGCTCGTTCGCGTCTTCGAGCGGGGCGACGAATGCATCCCAGCTCGCGCTCGCATCGATCACCGCCGCGGTCGTGGCGCGGCCTTGGGCGAGCAGCTCTTCTAGCGCGGGGGTGACATGCTCGGGCTTCAGGTCCTGGAAACGCGGAAGCCCGGAAAAATCGAGCAGTGGGTTCATTGGGAAGCCGCGCGCACGCAATTTTCGAGCAGGAGCGCAATCGTCATCGGGCCGACGCCGCCTGGCACCGGCGTGATCCAGCCCGCCACGCTCTTGACGGCGTCGAAATCGACGTCGCCGGCGAGCGTCCCGTCGGCGAGGCGGTTGATACCCACGTCGATGACGCACGCGCCCGGTTTGACCATCGCCGCAGTGACGAGTTTCGGCCGCCCGACGGCGGCAATGAGCACGTCGGCTTCCCGGGCGAGCTTCTCCAGCTCCATGGTCTTCGAATGGCAGATGGTGACGGTCGCGTCCTTCTGCAACAGGAGCGCCGCGAGCGGCTTGCCGACGATATTGGAGCGTCCGATCACCACCGCGCGAGCGCCGGCGAGCGGCACGCCGGCGTGCTCGATGAGCCGCATCACGCCGGCGGGCGTGCAAGGCGCGAACTTCGGCTGCCCGGCGAGCAGAGCGCCGAGGTTCTCGAAGCGGAAACCGTCGATGTCTTTTGCCGGCGAGACCGCCTCGAGCACGCGCCGCGCATTGATCCGGCCAGGCAGCGGCAGCTGCACGAGGATGCCGTGCACGGCAGGGTCGCAGTTCAGTGCTGCGATGCGATCGAGCAGCGCGCGTTCGCTGACCTCGCCGCCGTAGCGCTGCACCTCGGAGCGCACCCCGGTCTCTTCGCACGCACGCACCTTGTTGCGCACATAGACCGCGGAGGCCGGGTGCTCGCCTGCCAGGATCACCGCGAGCCCGGGGCGCACGCCGCGCGCCGCGAGCCGCGCCACAGTCTCCTTCACCGAAGCGCGCACCGCAGCGGCGAGAGCCTTCCCGTCGAGGACGCGCGCAGCCATGGAGGGCGGGCAGTCTACCACTTGAGCCACCCCGTTCCCCGTATTAAGCTTGGGGCGCGCATTCCCTCCGCGCTCACAAGGCGCAATCCAGACTTTCAAAGAGCGAACCCCATCATGTCCGCGCTCCCTCAATTTCCGGCGGCGAACGATCCCGACGCGCTAGAGACGCAGGAATGGCTCGACTCGCTCGAGGCGGTGCTCGAGCGTGAAGGTCCGCAGCGCGCGCACTACCTGCTCGAGAAGCTGATCGACAAGGCGCGCCGCTCCGGCGCCTACATTCCGTTCTCGCCGAACACTGCGTACATCAACACCATTCCCCCGCACATGGAGGAGCGCTCGCCCGGCAACGTGGCGATCGAGGAACGCATCCGCTCCATCTGCCGCTGGAACGCGATGGTGATGGTGGTGAGAGCCAACCGCAACGACGACGAGCTGGGCGGCCACCTCGCGACCTTCGCCTCGGTCGGGACCCTGTTCGGCACGGGGCAGCAGCATTTCTGGCATGCACCGCATGGCGAGCACGGCGGCGACCTGATCTATTTCCAGGGGCATTCCTCGCCAGGTGTGTATGCGCGCTCCCTCATGGAAGGGCGATTGCCCGAGGAGCGGCTGCTCAACTTCCGCCGCGAAGTCGACGGCAAGGGCGTTTCGTCCTATCCGCACCCGTGGCTCATGCCCGAGTACTGGCAGTTCCCGACGGTGTCGATGGGATTGGGGCCGATCCAGGCGATCTACATGGCGCGCTACCTGAAGTACCTGGAGGCGCGCGGCCTCGCGCAGACCGCGAACCGCAAGGTGTGGGTGTTCTGCGGCGACGGCGAGATGGACGAGCCCGAGTCGCTCGGCGCAATCGGATTGGCGGCGCGCGAGAGGCTCGACAACCTGATTTTCGTCGTCAACTGCAACCTGCAGCGGCTCGACGGACCGGTGCGCGGCAACGGCAAGATCATCCAGGAGCTCGAGGGCGAATTCCGCGGCGCGGGCTGGAACGTGATCAAGGTGATCTGGGGCTCGTACTGGGACCCGCTGCTCGCCAGGGACAAGGACGGCATCCTTCTGCGCATCATGGAGGAAACGCTCGACGGCGAATACCAGAACTACAAGGCGAACGACGGTGCGTTCGTGCGCAAGCATTTCTTCGGCAAGCACCCGAAAGCGCTCGAGATGGTCGCCAAGTTGTCTGACGAGGACATCTGGCGACTGAATCGCGGCGGCCACGACCCGCACAAGGTGTACGCCGCGTACGCCGCGGCCGTCAAGCACAAGGGCCAGCCGACGGTGATTCTCGCCAAGACCATCAAGGGCTACGGCCTGGGCAAGCAGGGGCAGTCAAAGAATCCGACGCACCAGCTGAAGAAAGTCGACATCGCCACCATCAAGGAGATGCGCGACCAGTTCAACATTCCCATCCCGGACGAGAAGCTCGAGGAGCTGCCGTTCTACATTCCGCCTGCCGACGCTCCGGAGATGAAATATCTGCACGAGCGGCGCAAGGCGCTTGGCGGCTTCCTGCCGCAGCGGCGCCGCAAGGCCGACACGGTTCCAGCGGTGCCGCCGCTGTCGGCTTTTGACGCGCTGCTGAAGGGCTCGGGAGAGGGGCGCGAGATCTCCACCACGATGGCGTTCGTGCGCGCGCTTACCGCGCTCGTGCGCGACAAGGACATCGGCAAGCACATCGTGCCGATCATCCCCGACGAGGCGCGCACCTTCGGCATGGAAGGCATGTTCCGCCAGCTCGGCATCTTCGCCGCCGAGGGCCAGAAGTACGAGCCCGTCGACAAGGACCAGGTGATGTACTACCGCGAGGACAAGCAGGGGCAGATCCTCGAGGAAGGCATCACCGAGGCCGGAGCGTTCTCCTCCTGGATCGCGGCGGCCACCTCGTACAGCCACTCCAACCGCGTCACGGTCCCGTTCTACGTCTTCTACTCGATGTTCGGCCTGCAGCGCGTCGGCGATCTCGCCTGGGCGGCGGGCGATCAGCGCGCGCGCGGCTTCTTGCTCGGCGCGACTGCGGGAAGGACCACGCTGAACGGTGAAGGGCTGCAGCACGAAGACGGGCACTCCCATGTCCTGTCCTCGGTGATCCCGAATTGCGTCTCGTACGATCCGACCTACGGTTACGAGGTGGCAGTCATCATCCAGGACGGCCTGCGGCGCATGGTGACCAACCAGGAAGATGTCTTCTACTACATCACCCTGATGAACGAGAACTACGAGCATCCGGCGATGCCGCAGGGCGTCGAGCAGGGGATCCTGAAGGGGATGTATCTGCTCAGGGAATCGAAAGCCAGGCACAAGAGCCGCGTCCAGCTGCTCGGCTCGGGCACGATCCTGCGCGAAGTGCTTGCCGCGGCCGATTTGCTCGAAGCCGACTGGGGCGTCGCCGCCGACGTGTGGAGCGCGACCAGCTTGACCGAGATGCGGCGCGACGGCCTCGCGGCCGACCGCTGGAACATGCTGCATCCGGAAGCGAAGCCGCGGGTGCCTTATGTCACCGATGTTCTGCAAAAGCGGCCTGCCGGGCCGGTGGTCGCGGCGAGCGACTACATGAAGATCTTCGCCGACCAGCTGAGGCTGTTCATGCCCAGGGATCGCGTGTACCGGGTTCTCGGCACCGACGGCTTCGGCCGCTCCGATACGCGACCCAAGCTGCGGCACTTCTTCGAGGTCAGTCGCAACTTCGTTGCCGTCGCCGCCCTGAAGGCGCTCGCCGACCAGGGCGAAGGCAAGGCGAAGAGCGTTGCCGACGCGATGAAGAAGTATGGCATCGATGCCGAGAAGCCCGATCCGACGACCGTATGAGCCGGCATCGATGAGCCAGGTGGTCGTGCCGGACATCGGTGACTTCAAGGACGTTGAAGTCATCGAGGTGCTCGTCAAGCCGGGCGACGCCGTTTCCAAGGAGCAGTCTCTGATCACGCTGGAGTCGGACAAGGCGACGATGGAAATTCCGTCGCCGGCGGACGGCGTGGTGAAGGCGCTGAAGGTGAAGACGGGCGACAAGGTGTCGCAGGGCACGCCGATCCTCGAGCTCGACGCGCAAGAAAATCCCAAGGCCGGAGAGAAAAAGGCCGAAGCAAAATCCAGGAACGAGGCGCCCAACGACGTGACCGTTCCGGTACCCGATATCGGCGACTTCAAGGAAGTCGAGGTCATCGAAGTGCTGGTGAAACCGGGCGAAAGCGTCGCCAAGGAGCAGTCGCTGATCACGCTGGAGTCGGACAAGGCGACCATGGAAATCCCCGCGCCGGCGGCCGGCGTGGTGAAGGAAATCAAGGTCAAGATCGGCGACAAGGTGTCCAAGGATTCGCCGATCCTGGTGCTTACTTCGAGTGACCTGGCGCCCGCCGCGGCTCCGAAGCCGCCTCCTGCGAAAGCGGCGGCGCCTGCGCCGGCTCCCGCCGCTGCGGCGCCGGCGCCGCGCCCGGTGCCGCGCGAGCCGCAGGAGGAAACGACGGCCAAGCCTCATGCGAGCCCGTCGGTGCGCAAGTTCGCGCGCGAGCTCGGCGTCGATCTGACGAAGGTGCGCGGCAGCGGGCCGAAGGGCCGCATCCTGCATGCCGACGTGCAGGGCTTCGTGAAGAGCGCGCTGCAAGGCGCCCCCGCCCCGGCGCCCGCGGGCTCGAGAGGCGGCGGCGCGCTGCCCTTTAACCTCCCGCCCTGGCCCGAAGTCGATTTCGCGAAGTTCGGCCCGGTGGAACTGAAGCCGCTGTCGCGCATCCAGAAGCTATCGGGGCCCTACCTGCATCGCAACTGGATCTCGATCCCGCACATCACGCAATTCGACGAGTCCGACATCACCGAGCTCGAAGCGTTTCGCAAGGTACAGACCGTCGAGACCGAGAAAAAGGGCTTCAAGCTGACGATGCTCGCCTTCATGATCAAGGCCTGCGTCACCGCGCTGCGCCAGTACCCGATGTTCAACTCCTCGCTCGACAAGTCGGGCGAGAGCATCGTCGTCAAGAAGTACTTTCACATCGGCGTCGCCGTCGACACGCCGGGCGGGCTGGTGGTGCCGGTGGTGCGCGATGCCGACCGCAAAGGCGTGTTCGACCTCGCGCAGGAGCTCGCCGAAATCTCCAAGCTCGCGCGCGAGGGCAAGCTCAAGCCCGGCGACATGCAGGGCGGCACGTTCTCGATTTCGAGCCTGGGCGGCATCGGCGGCACCGCCTTCACGCCGATCATCAACGCGCCGGAGGTGGCGATCCTCGGCGTGTCGCGGGGGGCGATGCGGCCGGTGTGGAACGGCAAGGAGTTCGTGCCGCGCCTGATGCTGCCGCTTTCGCTCTCCTACGATCATCGCGTCATCGACGGCGCGACCGCCGCCCGGTTTTCCAGCCACCTCGTGTCGGTGCTCTCGGACATCAGAAAGCTGATTCTCTAGATGGCCGGAATCGAGGTGAAGGTCCCCGACATCGGGGACTTCAAGAACGTCGAGGTCATCGAGGTCCTGGTCAAGCCCGGCGACGCCGTGGCGAAGGAGCAGTCCCTCGTCACGCTCGAGTCCGACAAGGCGACGATGGAGATTCCGTCGCCAGGCGCCGGCGTGGTGAAGGAGCTGAGAATCAAAGTGGGTGACAAGGTTTCGCAAGGCTCGCCCATCCTGGTGCTTGAATCGAGTCAGGCTGAAAAAAAGCCGGAAGCGCCCAAGGCGCCCCCCGCGTCTGCCGCAGCGCCCTCCGCCGCCGCTGGCGCCGACCTGGAATGCGACGTCGTTGTCCTCGGAGCGGGGCCGGGCGGCTATTCGGCCGCGTTTCGTGCCGCGGACCTCGGACTGAAGACGGTGCTCATCGAGCGCTATCCGACGCTAGGCGGCGTGTGCCTCAACGTAGGCTGCATCCCCTCGAAGGCGCTCTTGCACACGGCGGCCGTGATGGACGCGGCGCGGGGTCTTGCCGAGCACGGCGTCGCGTTTGGCGAGCCGAGGCTCGACCTCGCCAAGCTGCGCGCGTTCAAGGACAAGGTGGTCGGCAAGCTCACCGGCGGGCTCGCCTCGATGGCGAAGATGCGCAAGGTGAGCGTGCTCCAGGGGGTCGGAAGCTTCCTGGACAAGAATCGTCTGCAGGTGGAAGGCAAGGACGGCAGGAAAACCGTGCGCTTCGCCTCGGCAATCGTCGCTGCCGGCTCGCAGGCGGCGAAGCTTCCGTTGCTCCCCGAGGACCCGCGCATCGTCGATTCCACGGCGGCGCTGGAGCTCAAGGGCGTGCCGAAAAAGATGCTGGTGATCGGCGGCGGCATCATCGGCTTGGAGATGGGCACCGTCTACTCGACCCTCGGCGCGCGGCTCGACGTGGTCGAGATGATGGATGGGCTCATGCTCGGCGCCGACCGCGATCTGGTCGCGGTGTGGCAGAAATACAATGCCGGCCGCTTCGACCAAGTGATGCTGAAAACCAAGACGACTAAAGCCGAAGTCGCAAAAGATGGCATCAAGGTTTCGTTCGACGGCAAGGACGCGAAGACCTACGACCTAGTCCTGGTGTCGGTCGGCCGCGTGCCGAACGGCAAGAGGATCGGCGCGGATCGAGCCGGCATTCAGGTGGATGAACGCGGCTTTATTCCCGTCGACAGCCAGATGAGAACGAACGTCTCGCACATCTTCGCGATCGGCGACATCGCCCGCAACCCGATGCTCGCGCACAAGGCCGTGCACGAGGGCCATGTCGCAGCCGAGGCGGCCGCCGGCCACAAAGCGTATTTCGACGCGCGCGCCATTCCCTCGGTGGCCTTTACCGACCCCGAGATCGCCTGGGCCGGCGTCACCGAGGACGAGGCGAAAAAGGACGGCATGCAGATCGGCGTCGCGAAATTCCCGTGGGCGGCCTCGGGGCGGGCGATTGCCAACGCGCGCGACGAAGGCTTCACCAAACTCATCTTCGACGCCGAGACGCACCGCATCGTCGGCGGCGGCATCGTCGGCGCCGGCGCCGGCGATCTGATCAGCGAGGTTGCGCACGCGCTCGAGATGGGGTCCGACGCGACTGACCTCGGCAAGACCATCCACCCGCATCCGACGCTCAGCGAGTCGGTGGGCATGGCGGCGGAACTGTTCGAGGGAGTGTGCACGGACCTTCCGCCTCAAAAGAAGCGCTAGGAGCGCTAACGCAAGCGATGTTGTAAGGGGCTAATCGAGTAAAGGTTTTTCGGTTTCGCCCTGAATACTACTGGCGTGGGATGTGGGGCAGGTGCGCGTTGTGCCACGTAACCAGACGCTGCACGTCTCCTCCTTCACATCCTTGGGAGCGAGCTGACCTTGGGCCCGAAGGCTTCACGGACCTCCTTAAGCAGGGAATCATGACCCAGCGGATACATTTGCTCATCGAATAGCAGGATGAAGCCCCCGCTCTGAATAATCTCGTGCATGTACGACCTCGGCGCGAATCGCATGATGAAAAGCGGCCTGAGCCCAAGGTATTTGCAGAGGCTCAGCTTCTTAAGTCGTGCCTACGCGAGCGCGCGGTTTAGCCTAGAGGGCTTGCGGGCGGTTTGGCCCGGAGGAGCGGCAAGCCCGACAGGATTTTTCCGCATTAGCTCCTGACTATCCGCGTGTTTTCGGCGGCAGTCGTGGCGGCATAAATAGTTACGTTTATATGGAGTAGTGTTCTAAAATGCATTGTAGTTCAATGCACTACGTGACTTAGCGGGCGGCACGAGTGGCGACGCGGCAAGCGGTAGAGGTCTACAAGGAACCTCACCAGTTTGAGCCTCTCTTTCCACAAAAGAATCTCGCTCAAGCGCGCGAGCGCGCGCGCGATGTCGTGCAGCGTTCCTTGAAGCTGACCGCCAGCGCCCACGAAAGCACGCGAACCAGTCTCAGGGAGTTGGTTCGCGCAATGAATTCGCATTACAGCAATCGCATTGAGGGGGAGGCAACCCATCCGCGCAACGTAGAGCGTGCCTTGAGAAAGGACTTCTCGGAGGAGCCCGATACGGCACGTCGACAACGAATCGCCCTAGCCCATATCGAAGCCGAAAGGGATTTAGAACAACAATCCGCGGGTGGCGCCAAACCGTTGCTTTCGTCTTTCGCCCTCCAGGCGCACAGGGCCCTGTACGGTCGTCTGTCGAAAGAAGACCGTACGACGCAGGATGGCGCAGTGGTCGAACCCGGGGCGATCAGAACTGACAATGTGGACGTCGGTAAATACGTCGCCCCCGACTATCGTTCCCTCCCCGCCTTTTTGGCCAGATTTGACGAATTTTATGGCTCAGAGCGCAGCGGCGAGGACCTGCTCATTGCCATGGGCTGCGCGCATCAGCGTCTCGTTTGGATTCATCCATTTATTGACGGAAACGGTCGGGCCGCGCGCTTGCAAACGCATTGCGCGTTGTGGCCGATGACGCGTGGCCTTTGGTCGCCGAATCGCGGACTCGCGCGCAGACGTGATGATTACTATGCTCGGCTGGAAGACGCAGACGAGCCGCGGCGCGGCGATTTGGATGGCCGAGGAAACTTGAGTGAGGAAGGACTGCGCCGCTGGGTTAACTTCTTTCTGGACATCTGCGAGGATCAAGTGTCTTTCATGGCTAGGATGCTTGACCTCGATAACATGAAGCGGCGCATTGAGGCTCTGATAGCGTTTCGCATGGCAGAAGACAGGTCTATTAGACCTGAGGCTGCGCTGCCTCTTTTTCATATGTTCGCCGCCGGGCCTCTTACGCGCGGGGAGTTCCAGCAAATGACGGGTCTCGGTGAGCGTGTGGCTCGCTCATTGCTATCGCACCTGCTTGCCACGGGGCTCGCTGCTTCGGATGGCCTCTACGCGCCGGTTCGCTTTGCACTGCCGCTCGATTCGCTCCAATTCCTGTTTCCTGACTTATATCCGGAAGCAGCGACTGCGCTTGGGTCATGAAACGTCTCAACCCTGCGAGCCACGTCGGGCCGAGACGAAGTTGGAGCACCGCTTGACCCAGGATCAGCTCAAGCAAGCGGTCGCTCAGCAAGCGCTGAAGCACGTGGTGGAAGACCGCGTGGTCGGCGTCGGCTCGGGCTCGACCGTCGACTTCTTCATCGACGCGCTCGCTGCGATCAAGGGCCGCATCGAAGGCGCGGTGGCCGCGTCGCAGGCGAGCGCCGAACGCCTGCGAAAGCACGGCATCCGCGTCTTCGACCTGAATAGCGTCGACGAGCTGCCGGTCTACGTCGACGGCGCCGACGAGGTGACCGAGCACCTGCACATGATCAAGGGCGGCGGCGGCGCGCTCACGCGCGAGAAGATCGTCGCCGCGGTGGCGCGGAAGTTCGTGTGCATCTGCGACGCCTCCAAGCTTGTGGCGGTGCTCGGCAGGTTCCCGCTGCCGCTCGAGGTGGTCCCGATGGCGCGCGGCTACGTCGGCCGCGAGATGCTCAAGCGCGGCGCGCAGCCGGTGCTGCGCGAGAACTTCAAGACCGACAACGGCAACCTGATCATCGATTGCCACGGCCTGACGCTGCTCGACCCGCCCAAACTCGAGGCCGAGCTCAACAATATCGCCGGCCTGGTGACGAACGGCATCTTCGCGCGGCGGCCGGCCGACGTGCTGCTGCTCGCTGCGGCTTCCGGGGTCCGAACGATTACTCTTTAGGCGGGACGTACCCGGAGGCCACCTCGGCGCCTTCGCCGAAGAAGTGGCGCTCGGTCTGATCCATCAGGTATTTGCGGGCCTTGGGATCCGCGAGGTTAAGCCGGTTCTCGTTCACGAGCATGGTCTGGTGCTTAAGCCACTGCTGCCAGGCTTCCTTCGACACGTTTTCCCAGATCCGCTGGCCGAGCGCCCCGGGGTAGGGCGGGAAAGCGAGCCCTTCGGCCTCGCGGCCGAGCTTCACGCACTTCACCATTCGCGCCATGGCGTGAATTATATTCTTTTGAGGAACACCTTCGAGCCGCGGCGCCAGTTGTAGAGCGCCTGGCGGCGCTGCGGCAGGGCCGACACGTCGGCCGCGCGGAAGCCCTGCTCGAGGAACCAGTGGGCGGCGCTGGTGGTGAGCGCGAAAAGCCGCCGCAGGCGCAGCGCCTTGGCGCGCTCCTCGCAGGCCTTGAGCAGCCGCTCGCCGTAGCCCGCGTCCCGGTACTCCCCGGCCACGGCGAGGCAGGCGAATTCCGCGCTCTTCGCCTCGGGGATCGGATACAGCGCCGCGCAGCCGACGATCGTGCTGTCGTGATCGACCACCAGGAAGTTGCCGATCTCGGCCTCGAGCCGCTCGCGGCTGCGCTTCACCAGCGTGCCCTCGGCCTCGAGCGGCTCGATCAGCTCGAGCACGCCGCGCACGTCCTCGATGCGTGCCGGGCGCAGCTTTTCCACCGCGTCCGCCGTGATCATGGTGCCCACTCCGGTGTGGGTAAACAGCTCGAGCAGCAGCGCGCCGCGCACGCTGCGCGTGATGACATGCGCGCGCGCGACGCCGCCAGCGACGGCACGCACGGCGTGCTCGATGGCGCGAGCGCACTGCGGCGTGAGCGGGGCTTTCTTCGCGAGCGTTTCGGCTTCGCGCGCCGTCAGCTCGCCCAGCACCTCGCCCTTTCGATTCGTGGGCAGCCGGTCCGTGTACAAAAGCAGCTTGTCGGCTTTGAGCGACACGCCGACGTTCTCGGCGATGTCCTCCCACGCCAGATTGAAGACCTCGCTCGTCGGCGAGTAGCCGATGTGCGGCACCAGCACCACTTCGCCGGCGTCGAGCCGCCGCGCGATCGCCGCGGTGTCGACCTTGCGCACCGTTCCGGTGTACTGGAAATCCGTCCCCTTGAGCACGCCCATGGGGCGTGCCGTGATGAAGTTGCCCGAGGCGACGCGGATCTGCGCCCCGGCCATCGGCGAGCCCGGAAGCCCCTGGGAGAGCTGGGCCTCGAGCTCCACGCGCAGCACGCCCGCGGCGTGCTTCACCGCCATCAGCGCCGCATCGTCGGTGATCCTCAGGCCCTGCGCGTAGCGCGAGCGCAAGCCCTTCGCCTTCAGCTCGGCCTCGATCTGCGGCCGGGCGCCGTGCGCGAGCACCAGCCGGATGCCGAGCGCCGCGAGCAGATTCACGTCGTGAATGAAGCTCGCGAAGCGCGCGCGCTCGGCGAACATCTCGCCGCCGAAGCCGACGACGAAGGTGCGCCCGCGGAACGCGTGCACGTAGGGCGTGACCTGGCGCAGCCAGCGCACGAAGGCTTCCGGGTGCTGCGGTGCGGCCATGGGCTCCCTGAGTGGCGATTTTTTCAAATTCTAACGGCAACACGCGCAAGTCCCGAACGGCCCGCTAGAAATCTCCCCGCAACGCGCTGAGCGCGGCGAGCGCGGCGAGCGCCGCGGTCTCGGTGCGCAGGACGCGCGGACCGAGCTTCGCGGGCACGAAGCCGCTCTCCAGAAAGGCGGCTTCCTCGTGCGAACTGAATCCCGCCTCCGGCCCCGCGGCGATCGTCACGGCCAGCTCGATTCTCACTTTCGAGAACGCGAGCTCGGCGCGCGGAGAAAGCAGGATTTTTGTCCCTTCGGCGTTTTCGCGGTACTCGGCCGCGTTCACCATCGGGTGCACTGCAGGTATCCGGTTGCGCCCGCATTGCTCGCAAGCAGCGATCGCGATTTTTTGCCAGTGAGCGTGGCGCGCCGCGGCGCGCTCGCCCCTGGGCCGCGCCACGGACGCCGCCGCGAGCACCGGCCTGATCGCGGCCACGCCCAGCTCGACGGCCTTGCGCACCGTGAAGTCCATGCGCTCGCCGGAGGATACGCCCTGCACGAGCACCACAGGCAGCGGCGACTCGCGCTCGATCGCGTGATGCTCCAGCACCTCGACCCTGATGCGCAGACGCTCGATGGCCGCAACGCGAGCCGCATACTCGCCGCCGCGACCGTTGAAGAGCGTGACCGCGCCACCGGCGCGCACGCGCAGCACGTGCACTGCATGGTGCGCCGCCTCCTCGGGCAGCACGCAAGTGCCGCCCGCGCGCAGCGCAGCGTCCACGTAAAAGCGCGGGGCGCGGGGAGCCGTATCCTTCATGGTAGGATTTTTACATGCAGGCGCCGGACTTCGATCTGCTGGGCGTCGACGGCAAGCGCAAAAACCTCGCCGCCGTGCGCGGCCCGAGCGGGCTGGTGGTGATGTTCATCTGCAACCATTGTCCGTACGTCAAGGCGGTGATCGAGCGCATTGTCAGCGACTGCAGGGAGCTTCGCGCACAGGGTGTCGGTTCCGTCGCCGTGATGTCGAACGATCCCACCGAGTATCCTGAGGACTCCTTCGAGAACATGAAACGCGTCGCCCGCGAGAAAGGTTTTCCGTTTCCCTACCTTCTCGACGAGACGCAGGATGTGGCGCGCGCCTACGGCGCAGCGTGCACGCCGGATTTCTTCGGCTTCAATGCCGCGCTCGAGCTGCAGTACCGGGGCCGCCTCGACGCCTCGCGCCGCGATCCGGTGCCGAACGCGCGCCGCGAGCTGCTCGAGGCGATGGTGCAGATCGCCAACACCGGCATCGGCCCGAAGGAGCAGATCGCGTCGATCGGCTGCTCCATCAAATGGAAGAAATGAAGGTGGCCTGGCGCGAAGAATCGACTACATCGTCGCGCCGATGGTCCAGGGCGCGAACTCGTCCTCGCCGTAGCCGAACTGCTCGGACTTGGTCTTGTCTCCCGATGCGGTCCTCAACATGAGCTCGAAGAACCGCTCGCCGGCCTGCGCGACGGTTTCGTTGCCGTCGATGATCGTGCCGCAGTTGAAGTCCATGTCTTCTTCCTGGTGGACGAAGAGCGGCGTGTTCGTGGCGAGCTTGAGCGAGGGGGCGGGCTTGCAGCCGTAGGCCGAGCCGCGGCCGGTGGTGAAGCAGATCATGTTGGCGCCGCCTGCGACCTGGCCGGTAGCCGACACTGGGTCGTATCCCGGCGTGTCCATGTAGACGAATCCCCTGGCCGTGACCGGCTCGGCGTACTCGAACACGTCGACCAGGCTGGTGGTGCCGCCCTTCGCCACCGCGCCGAGGGATTTCTCGAGGATGGTAGTGAGCCCGCCGGCCTTGTTCCCTGGCGAGGGGTTGTTGTTCATCTCCATTCGGTTGCGCGCGGTGTAGTCCTCCCACCACTTGATGCGCCGGATGAGCTTCTCGCCGACTTCCCGGCTCACCGCGCGCCGGGTGAGCAGATGCTCGGCGCCGTAGATTTCGGGGGTCTCGGAAAGTATCGCCGTTCCGCCGTGCCGAACGAGGAGGTCTACGGCTGCGCCCAGCGCCGGATTGGCGCTGATGCCCGAGTAGCCGTCGGAGCCGCCGCATTGCAGGCCGAGCATCAGGTGGCTCGCTGGAACCGCTTCGCGAGTCGCTTTGTTCGCCTCGGGAAGGATCGCCTGGATGCGCGCGATGCCCTCTCGTACTGCCTTGGACGTGCCGCCTTTTTCCTGGATGGTGTAGGCGTGCAGCTTCTCATCGCGTTTCAGCTGCTGCGTCGAGAGCAGGTTGTTGATCTGGTTCGCCTCGCAGCCCAGGCCGATCACCTGCACGGCAAAGAAGTTGGGATGGCGCGCATAGCCGGCCATCGTGCGACGCAGCACCTCCATGCCTTCGCCTTCGGAGGCCATGCCGCAACCGGTCTTGTGGGTCAGGGCGACGACGCCATCGACATTCGCAAACGCCTCCAAGCGGTTGCGGAAATGCTCGGCGACCATGCGCGCCACGGTCGCCGAGCAATTCACGCTGGTGAGAATGCCGATGTAGTTGCGCGTGGCGACCCGGCCGTCTTGCCTCACGATGCCGAGAAAGCTCGCGCTTGGCTGAACGTACGCAGTTTCTTTCTTATCAAGGCAAAACGCGTAGTCGCGCTCGAACTCGCCCATCGCCAGGTTGTGCACGTGGACATGCTCACCGGCCTTGATCGGCCGCGTGGCGAAGCCGATGATCTGGTTGTAGCGCCGCAGCGGCTCGCCTTGCGCCACATCGCGCACCGAGAGCTTGTGGCCGGCAGGTATCGTCACGAGCGCGTGCACCTTCTCCCGCGTCAGGAGCGTTCCGGTGGGGATCTCGGCACGCGCGATGACGACGTCGTCATCGGGATGCAGCCGGATGGTCGATTCGATCGCCTGCAGCATGGTTCAACCCTTCCTGGGATGCCCGGGCATCAGCTCGTAAGGATGCACCCAGCCCGGCAGCGCCTTGATGCGGCCGAGCCACGCGCCAATGGCCGGGTAGTCGCTCCAGCTCACGCCGAACTCCTCTGGCCAGTACAGATAGCCGCACAGCGAAAAATCGGCGATGGTGGGCTGCTCGCTGACCACAAAGTGTCCTTTCTGCAGATGGGAATTCAGTATGCCGAGCGAAGTCTTCGCGCGGCCGCGCAGAAAGTCATGCACTCGGGGCTCGCCGGTCTTCGCGAGGTGCACCATGTAGCGAAGTGTCGCGATGTAACTCGTCAGCTTGTGATTGTCCCACAGGATCCAGCGCAGGATCTCGCGTCGCTCGTCCTCGTTGCCGCCGGCGAGTCGCTCCCAAGCCGGCGCGCGTGCCGACGCCGCCGGAGCGCGAGGCCCAAGCGAAAAGCCCGCCGACTAAAGCTTGGATCGGCGGGCCTTTTTCGTCGGATCGCGGTTAATGCGCCTCAGTTTCCAGCACAAATCTGGCTCATGTCGACGTAGCAGTTGCTCGCATCCTGCTTGCAGGCCTTCTCGAATGCGACGAGAGCCTTGCGACGCGAGGCGAGCTGAACCGGCGACTTGAACGGCGCCATGATCCGGTCCAGCGAGTACGCGACGCCGTTCTTCACGACGTAACGCACCGCGGCGGCGTACTTGAGGTCGTCGAGCGGATTGCCGTCGACGATCACCAGGTCCGCCAGCTTGCCTTTCTCGACGCTGCCCAGATCCCTGTCCTTGAAGCTCATCTTGGCCGCGTTGATCGTCATGCCCTGGAGCGCCTGGTGATTCGACATGCTGAGGGCCAGCGCCATCAGGCTCGCGTGGTTCTGGACGCCCGGCGGGTTGAGCGGCACGTCCGTGCCGATGGCGAAGAGCGCGCCTGCTTCGATCGCCCGCGCGTCGTCGTCCGTGGCCACCTTGAGCGCCGCGAGCTGCGCTGGCGTGGGCGGGGTCTGCGACAGCAGGTTGCTCACGTACGGGATCGGCATCAGCACGTTGAAGCGGTCACCGCCCAGAAGGATGGGACTTTGCGCGGCGAGCCTGATCGACCCGAGCGTCTCCGTGAGGTGCACTTCGCCGGGGCCGAGGAGCGCATTCGCGTCCTGATAGGCGACGCCTCCCGGAGACTTCGCCCAGCCGTAACCCACACGCTGCGTGGCCTGCAGGTGCGTGAGCCCCTGGATACCCGTCCAGTACCCTGGGGTCAAAAGGTGCGTACCGCTCGGAATGCCCATCTTGTGCGCCGCCGCAGCCAACCGCCTCATCGCCGGGACGGGGTTGCGCACATACGTCTTGATCCAGTCAATGTCGACCGCCTCATAGCGGCTGACCTCGCGGTCCGCCACCTGCGCGTTCCGTACCGAGCGTGACATGTCATAGGACACGCGATTGCCTTCGAGCAGTGGCGATGACGTGAAGAGGCGCGGGCCGACCATGTTGCCGGCGTCGAGCGCTTCGCGGATCTCCGTGCTCGCGTAGATCGGGCCGGCCACCGACTGCACCGACGTGATCCCGTACGCGAACATCGCCGCCCACACCAAGTTGAACTGGCTGCCCTGGTAGACGTTCAGCGGATGGAAGTGCGGATCCCAGTAGCCCGGTAGCACCGTCTGGTTGGAGGCATCGACGATCGTCGTCCCCGGCGGCTGCGAACGGTTTTTCTGCGGCTCGATCGAGATAATCCTGTTGTCCTGGATGACGATGTCGACGTTGCGCTGCAGCACCGGATCGAGACCGTTCCAGAGCGCGCCCGCGTGGATAACCGTCCTGCCCTTCGGCGCGGCCGGCTTGTAGCTCAGGTAGAGCGGCACGTCCTCCTGCCCTGTTCCGTCCGCCTTTATCTTCTTCAGCTTGCCGCTCGCCATGTACAGGAGCGTCTGGGAATCGGCCTGCCATGACGGCATATCGGCGGCTTCGGTAGTGAGCTGCACGGCGGGACCCGACGGCGAGCCGTCGGCGTTGGTCGGCATTAGCTTGAGCACGGAGTCGCTGATGAAAGCGACCGTCGTGCCGTCGGGCGACCACGCCGCTGCGCCTTCCGTGCGGTCGGAGATCATCGCCGGGGCCGGTCCAACCGGGTAGAACACGGCCGACTTGCTGGCGATGTCGATGACGCGCAGCTTGTTGTAACCCTCGCGGAACCGGGGATTGATGCGGTCGTTGTCGACGACCATGAGCTTGCTGCCGTCGCGCGACCAGAACGGCCGGCTCACCTGCGGTTGCGGCGAAACCTGCGGGACGAGCGGCGTGCGTGTGCGCGTCGCGATGTCCATAACCTCGGTGAGACCCGAACCGGTCGTATAGGCAAAGCGGTTCCCGTCTGGCGACAGCGTCGGCTGGATCATCGAAACGCTCTCGATCGCCGCAACGCGCGTACGCCGCTTGGTGACGATGTCGATCTTGTCGACCGCGAGGCTGCCGGCGTTGTTCTTGTCGCTCGACCAGTAGATGAATTGGCCGTCGGCGGTCCAGCGCGGATCGACATCGCGGTCGACGTCGTTGGTGAGACGCTCCGGCGCTTCGCCGATCTTCATAACCCAGAGGTCGTTCAGCGCGATGAACGCGACCCGCTGACCGTCAGGGGAGATGACGGCGCCGTTGATGCCCTTCACGCGCTGGGTTTCCGTGCTGCCCAAGCTAGACCGGATCATGGATCGCGTAAACTTTGGCCGACGTACGACCTGCGTCGCGCTGAATGCCATGTCCTGCAGGTTGCCGCCAGTGGCGTCACGCGTGCGAATCTTCCCGTCCGCTGTATAGACGAACTTGTTCTGACCCATGTACTGCACCGGGAACGGGAATAGGTCCTCGCCGCTCGTGACCGCGCTGCCGTTCACGATGAGATTGCCGCCGTTCTGGTACACGAGATTCGCGCTGTTCGGCGTCCACTGCGGATAGTTGCCGCCGCCAAACTGCGTCGGCGCCGAGCTCAGATTGGCAGGCATCGTGAAGATCGTGTTGCCGTTGTCGACGAACGCGATCTTGGTGCCGTCGGGCGATACGACGGGGTAGCTCTCCGCGCCCGTGCCCGTCGTGAGCTGCTTAAGCACGCCGCCGAGCGTCACCGACCAGACCTTGTATTGCTTGTCGTTGCTACGATCCGACGAGAAGATGACCTTGGTCGAGTCCGGGTACCACGACGGCTCGCGGTCGTCGAAAGGACCGCTCGTCAGCGGGTGCAGTTGCGAACCGTCGGACTTCACGACCCAGATCGCGTAGTTTGCATCCGTCGAATAGTTCTGGAATGCGATCCACCGGCCGTCGGGCGACCACACGGGCTGCGTCGCCTCGACGTCCCACGGCGTGATCTTCGTCGCCGTGCCGCCGCCCGCGTGGACGATCCATAAACCGCCTTGGAGCGACAAGACCATCTTTGTGCCATCCGGCGATGGCGACGCCGCCATGTTCGTGCCCTCGTGCATCTCGAGCGTGATGTCATTGGTCGGACGCGAGAGCTCGTTCTGGTTCTCCGGTCCCGCGAAACCGAGTTTGTGTGCATCTCGACCGTGATGTTCATGCTCTCGTGCATCTCGATCGTCATCTCTGTCATCGGCGCGCACGTAGGCTGCGCTCCCAACGAGCGCCGCGCAGGCGAGCAACGATATCAAGCGAACAGGGATCGTCGAAGTGCTGCGCTCCCCACGAAAGATGCGCGTCGCCTCATGCGAAGCTTTTATTTGTTTCACGAAATACCCCTCTTTGTGATCGAGCTTTCCTCGACGGCGAACCGTCGCCCAGCACGAGCGGCAGCGCTAGCGAGTCGCGTGACTGGCTAGCCGGCGTTCTCCATCATAATGACCAGGCGACCGCCATTAATTCCAACGGCTTATAAACCTACAAGAGGAATTGCTGAATCGTCGTCGAACGACATGGCATATTGCTCCGCCATTCGTCCATCACTCTTCAGCAGGTCATCGCCCGCATCCCCATAGAGGTAATCGCTGCCGGCTTTGGCTTTCAGCGTTTCTGGCATGATTCAACCCTTTCTTGGATGCCCGGGCATCAGCTCGTAGGGATGCACCCAGCCGGGAAGCGCGCGTAGGCGCTCCAGCCAGGCGTCGACACTCGGGTAATCCGACCAGCTGATGCCGAACTCCTCGGGCCAGTAGAGATAGCCGCACAAGGATAGATCGGCAATGGTCGGTCTGTCGCCGATGGCGAAGCTTCTATTCTGCAAGTGAGAATCCAGGATGCCCAGCGAGGTCTTCATGCGCCCGCGCAGGAAGTCGTGCACCTGGGGCTCGCCGGTCTTCGCGAGGTGCACCATGTAGCGAAGTGTCGCGATGTAACTCGTCAGCTTGTGATTGTCCCACAGGATCCAGCGCAGGATCTCGCGTCGCTCGTCCTCGTTGCCGCCGGCGAATTTGCCGAAGTGCGCGGCAAGGTAATGCAGGATCACGCCCGACTGGCTGAGGCGCTTGCCGCGGTGCTCGAGCACCGGCACCTCGCCCATTTCGTTGACCGCGCGGTACTCGGGGGTCCGGGTCTCGCCGCCAAAGAAATCTACCCACCGCGGCTCCCACTTCGCAGCGCACAGGTTGAGCATGAGCGCGACCTTGAACGCGTTACCTGACTGGGCGAAGCAGTAAAGCTTGAATTCTGCCATCAGTGGTTGTCGCGCGGCACGAAGGCGCCGCTCTTGCCGACGAGGAAATCCAGGTCGGCGCCTTCGCTCGCCTGCAGCACGTGGTCGAAGTACAGCTTCCAATAGCCGCGCTCGAGCGGCGCTGCGGGCGGCTCCCAGCTCTTCCTTCTCTTGAGCAAAATGTCTTCCGCCACCAGGAGCGCGAGCCTGCGCTTTTCGACGTCGAGCTCGATCATGTCTCCGTTCTCGACCAGCGCGAGCGCGCCGCCCGCCGCAGCTTCGGGGCAGACGTGCAGCACCACGGTGCCGTAAGCGGTCCCGCTCATGCGCGCATCCGAGATGCGCACCATGTCGGTGACGCCTTTCTTCAGCAGCTTGGGCGGCAGCGGCATGTTGCCGACCTCGGCCATGCCGGGATAGCCCTTGGGGCCGCAGTTCTTGAGCACCATCACGCAGCTCTCGTCGATGTCGAGTTTGGGGTCGTCGATGCGGCGGTGGAAGTCCTCGATGTCCTCGAACACCACAGCGCGGGCGCGGTGCGTCATGAGCTTGGGCGTCGCCGCCGAAGGCTTGATGATGGCGCCCTCGGGGCAGAGGTTGCCGCGCAGCACCGCGATGCCGGCGTCTTTCTTGAACGGCGAGTTCCAGCTGTGGATCACGTCGCGGTTCCAGCACGGCGCGTCGTGGTTGTTCTCCCAGAGCGTCTTGCCGTTGACCGTGAGCGCGTCGCGGTGCAGCAGGTTATTTTCGCCCAGCTCGCGCAGCACGGCCGGCAGCCCGCCCGCGTAATAGAAATCCTCCATCAGGTACTTGCCCGAGGGCATCAGATTGACCAGCGTATGCACGCCGCGGCCGAGCCGGTCGAAGTCGTCGAGGTCCAAATCGACGCCGATGCGGCGCGCGAGGGCGGTCAGGTGAATCACCGCATTGGTCGATCCGCCGATCGCCGCCAGGGCGCGGATCGCGTTCTCGAATGCGTCCCTGGTGAGGATCCTGGAGAGGGAAACCTTCTCCTTCACCAGCTCGACGATGCGCCGGCCGGCCATGCGCGCGAGAACGTAGCGGCGTGCGTCCACCGCGGGAATCGCCGCGTTGCCCGGCATGCCGACGCCGAGCGCCTCGATCATCGACGCCATGGTCGAGGCGGTGCCCATCGTCATGCAGTGGCCGTGCGAGCGGTGCATGCACGACTCGGCCTCGTGGAACTCCTCGAGCGTGATCTTGCCGGCACGCAGATCCTCCGACATCGACCAGGTATTGGTCCCCGAGCCGATGTCCTTGCCGTGGTACTTGCCAGAGAGCATCGGCCCGCCGGAGACGAGGATCGCGGGCAGGTCGACGCTGCACGCGCCCATGAGCGTGGCGGGCGTGGTCTTGTCGCAGCCGGCGAGAAGGACCACGCCGTCGAGCGGATTGGCGCGGATCGACTCCTCGACGTCCATGCTGGCGAGATTGCGGTAGAGCATCGCGGTAGGGCGCATCAGCGTCTCGCCGAGCGACATGACCGGGAACTCGAGCGCGAAACCCCCGGCGTCGAGCACGCCGTGGCGCACGTGGTCGGCGAGGACGCGGAAGTGCGTGTTGCACGGAGTGAGCTCCGACCATGTGTTGCAGATGCCGATCACCGGGCGGCCGTCGAACATGTCTTGCGGCACGCCGCGGTTCTTCATCCAGCTGCGATAGATGAAGCCGTAGATGTCCTGGCGCCCAAACCACTGGATCGAACGCTGCTTCGGGTTGGACTTTTTCATTTAATTAATTTAGTAGGTGGCCCTGCCGCCGGAAATGTCGAACACGGCGCCGGTTGAGAACGAGCAGTCCGCGGAGGCGAGCCAGCACACGAGCGCCGCGATCTCCTCGACGTGCACGAAGCGGCCGAGCGGGATCTTGGACAGCATGTACTTGATGTGCGTTTCGGTCATCTGGTCGAAGATCGCGGTCTTCGCCGCCGCCGGCGTCACGCAGTTCACGAGCACGCCCGATTGCGCGAGCTCCTTGCCGAGCGACTTGGTGAGCGAGACGACGCCGGCCTTGGACGCAGAATACGCCACCGCGTTCGGATTGCCTTCCTTGCCGGCGATCGAGGCGATGTTGACGATGCGGCCGTATCGCGCCTTGACCATGTGCGGCGCGACCGCCCGGCAGCACAGGAACTGGCTGGTGAGGTTGATGCGCAGCACGCGCTCCCACTCCTCGATTGGATAGTCCACCGTGGGGACGTTCTTCCCGGCGATGCCCGCGTTGTTCACCAGAACATCAATCTTGCCCAGATCAGAGATTGCCTGAGAAGTGGCGTGTTCGACGGATTTGCGATCGGCAACATCTACTTTCGGGGAGCCTTCCAGATCCCAGACCCTCACTTTGGCGCCGGATTCCTCCAGGCGCTTGACGATCGCCGCGCCGATGCCTTGCATGCCGCCCGTGACGATCGCAGTGCGCCCCTTGAAGTCGAGCTGGTTCATTCCCGCATTACTCCTTCACCGCTCCTGTCATGCCCGAGACGTAGTATTCGACGAAAAAGGAGTAGAGCACCGCGACCGGCACCGAGCCGAGCAGCGCCCCGGCCATCAGCGAGCCCCAATGGTAGATATCGCCTTCGACCAGCTCGGTGATCACCGCCACCGACACGGTCTTGGTTTCCGAAGACGAGACGAAGGTGAGGGCGTAGATGAATTCGTTCCACGACAGCGTGAACGCGAAGATGCCGGCGGAGATGAGCCCCGGCACGGCGAGCGGCAGCATGATCTTCACCAGGATCTGCCAGCGCGTCGCGCCGTCGATCAGCGCGCACTCCTCGAGCTCGTAGGGAATCGTGCGGAAATAGCCCATCAGCAGCCAGGTGCAGAACGGAACGAGGAACGTCGGATAGGTCAGGATCAGCGCCCAGCGGGTGTCGAACAATCCGAGCTTGAACACCATCAGCGCAAGCGGGATGAACAGGATCGACGGCGGCACCAGGTAGGCGAAGAAGATCGACAGCCCGACCTCGCGCGAGCCGCGAAAGCGCAGCCGCTCGATCGCGTAGGCGGCGAGCACGGCTGCGAAAAGCGACAGAAAGGTTGCAACCACCGAGACGACGATCGTGTTCCACAGCCAAAGCGGATAATCGGTCCTGAACAGCAGCTTCTCGAAGTGCGCAAGCGTGGGATGGACGATCCAGAAAGGGTTTGCCGCCCTCGACACCAGCTCCTCGTTCGGCTTGAAAGAGGTCATCACCATCCAGTAGAACGGAAACAGCAGGACGAAAAGAAACACCGCGAGCGGCACATAGAGGGTCACCCAGCGCCGCGGCAGCGACTGCAGGTACTCCATGCCTCGCGTGTCGTGCTTGTCGCTCATGGGCTCACTTGTCGCCGCCGCCCTGTTGCCAGGCGCGCCGCTGCAGCCCGAAGTAGGAAAACAGGATCGCGGCGAGAAGGAACGGCACCATCAGCATGGCGAGCGCCGCGCCCTCGCCGATCGCGCCGCCCGGGATGCCGCGCTGGAACGAGAGCGTCGCCATCAGGTGGGTGGCATTGAGCGGCCCTCCGCGCGTGAGCACGTAGATCAGCTGGAAGTCGGTGAATGTGAACAGCACGCTGAAAGTCATCACCACCGCGATGATCGGCGTCAGCATGGGCAGCGTGACGTGCCAGAACTGCTGCCACGGCGTCGCTCCGTCGATGGAGGAGGCCTCGTAGAGCGAAGGCGATATGGTCTGCAGGCCGGCGAGCAGCGAAATCGCCACGAACGGCACGCCGCGCCAGATGTTCGCGGCGATGACCGAGAGCCGCGCGAGCCACGGCTCGCCCAGAAAGTCGATGTACTCGTGGATCAAGCCGAGGCGCTCTAGCGCCCAGCTCACCACGGAGAACTGGGAATCGTAGATCCACCAGAACGCGATCGCCGAGAGCGCGGTGGGCACGATGAACGGCAGAAGCACGACCGCACGGATGAGCGACTTGAACGGCAGGTGCTGGTTGAGCAGCAGCGCGAGCCACAGCCCGAGCACGAACTTCAGCGCGCTCGCCACCACCGTGTAGAACAGGGTATTGAACAGCGACAGCCGCGCGACGCTGTCGCCGACGAGGAACTGGAAGTTCTCGAGCCCCACCCACTCGCCGGGGCGTCCGATCTTGGCATCCGTGAAGCCGAGCCAGGTGCCAAGCGCGAGCGGGTAGGTGAGGAATACGAGCAGCAGAGCGCCCGCGGGCAGCATGAACAGCCCCCCGAGGGCGTTCCTGTTCTCAAGAAGCTGCTTCACACCTTGTAGTAGCGCTCGGCGCGTTTTTGCGCGCTCTCCGCGGCCGCCTTGGGCGACTTCGCGCCGGAGGCGGCTTCGGCCACCATGTCCACCATGATGAAATCGGCCAGAACGCCGGCGGAGGCGTAGCCGAGCTTGCCTTCATAACCGGCCGGCCGCATGTTCATCATCACGTCGCGGTACGGCGTGTGCTTCGGATCGGAGGTCCAGATCGGGTTCGCCGCGTACGCCGCGAGCGGATGCGCGACATAGCCGATGCTCGCCTGCATCCATGGGCCGTACTGCTCTTCCTCCATCATGAAGCGGATGAATTCCTTGGCCGCCCTGGGATACTTGGTGTACTTGAAGATCATCTGGTTGAGGAACAGGTGGAACGCGGTCCCCACGCCGGCCGGCCCGACCGGGTACTCGGCGTGGTTGATGTCGGGCACCAGCTCCTTGATCTTCGGATCCTGCGAGGTCTTCGCCGCGTAGTAGATCGAGATGCCGTTGTTGGTGACCGAGATCTGCCCGTCGAGGAACGCCTTGTTGTTGTTCGGGTCGAGCCACGAAAGCGTGCCCGGGACGAAAGTCCCGTAAAGCTCCCTGGAGTACTCGAGCGCCCGGAGGGTCTCGGGGCTGTCGATCACGACCCTATTGTTCTTATCGACCATCTTGCCACCGAACGACCATACGAGCCAGTGACACCAGGTGTTGGCGTCGCCGGTGGCGTGGCCGAGCGCAAAGCCCCCCGGTGTGCTCTTGTCTTTGAGCACCTTCATCATCTTGAGGAAGGCGTCGGTGTCCTTCGGAAAGCTGCTGAAGCCCGCGGCCCTGAGCATGCTCTCGCGGTAGACCATCATGCTGCCTGCAGCCCCGAGCGGGATGCCGATCCATCTCTTGCCGTCGGGGCGAAGGTAGGCCTCGCACACCGGGTACCAGCCGCCATATTTTCTGCCGAGGTAGTTGGCGAGGTCGGTCACGTCGACGAGCTTCTCGGGATACAGATTGGCATCGTCGTTGGTCCCCAGGATGATGTCGGGGCCGGCGCCGGTGTTGGCGGCGACCGCGGCTTTGGGCCGCACGTCCTCCCAGCTCTCGTTGTCCACCCGCACCGCGATGCCGTACTTCGCTTCGAACTTCTTGACGTTCGCCAGGTACTGGTCGATGTCGCCCTGGACGAAGCGGCTCCAGCGCAGCACGCGCAGTCGCGCGCCCTTCTCCGGCGCGTTGTTCCACTGGGCATGCGCGTGCTTCATCCAGATGAGCGGTGCGCCCGCTCCTGCGGCGAGGCCCGCTGAAATCTTCAGAAAATCCCTGCGTTTGAACTGACTCATGTGATCTCCTCAGGCAAGTCGAGCGCCGCTCGACGGGTCGAACAAATAGGTAAGCTGCGGCCTGAGGCGGATCGACTCGCCTGGCCGCAGATCGTGCCGCTCGCGCACCACTGCGGTGACGTCGGTCCCGGCGAGCTTGCAGAAGATCTGCGTATCGGCGCCGGTGGGCTCGACGAGCACGACCTCGGCGGGCACGCCGTCAGCCGCGACCGCCAGGTGCTCGGGCCGCACGCCGAGGAGGACGTCGCGGCCGGATTCGAGTTTCGTCTTGACGGGAAGGCTGATGCCGTTGCCGACGGCGACGGTCGCGCCGTTGAGCCGGCCCCTCAGGAAGTTCATCGCCGGCGAGCCGATGAATCCGGCGACGAAAAGATTGGCCGGATTGTCGTAGAGCTCGAGCGGCGAGCCGATCTGCTCGACGCGGCCGTTGTTCATCACCACGATCTTGTCGGCCATGGTCATCGCCTCGATCTGGTCGTGCGTCACGTAGACCGAAGTCGTCGTCAGCCGCTGGTGCAGCGCCTTGATCTCGGTGCGCATCGCCACGCGCAGCTTGGCATCGAGGTTGGAGAGCGGCTCGTCGAACAGGAACACCTGCGGCTTCCTCACGATCGCGCGGCCCATGGCGACGCGCTGGCGCTGCCCGCCGGAGAGCTGGCGCGGATAGCGCTGCAAGTAGTCGTTCAGTCCCAGGATCTGGGACGCATCGGCGACGCGCTGCTCGGCTTCATCCTTCGCCACGCCGGCAAGCTTGAGGCTGAACGCCATGTTGTCGTACACGGTCATGTGCGGGTACAGCGCGTAGTTCTGGAACACCATGGCGATGTCGCGCTCCTTGGGCCGCAGCGTGTTCACCACGCGAGCGCCGATCGCGATTTCCCCTGCGCTGATTTCCTCGAGGCCGGCGATCATGCGCAGCAGCGTCGATTTGCCGCAGCCCGAGGGCCCGACCAGCACGCAGAACTCGCCGTCGGCGATCGAGATGTCGACGCCGTGCACCACTTCGGTCGAGCCGAAGGACTTGCGCACGCCGTGCAGCGAAACCGCCGACATCGTTTCTCCTCCTCGGGAGAGCGCGAGGGCGTGTATCGTGCCGTATAATTTCGCTCTCCTCAAGGCGAGCTTCCATGGCGGGCAGGTTGGCAGGAAAGACCGCGTTCATCACCGCGGCCGCGCAGGGCATGGGCCGGGCCGCGGCGCTCGCCTTCGCGCGCGAAGGCGCCCGCGTCTGGGCGACCGACCTTAACGCAGGCACGCTCGCGCAGATCGAGGGCAAGGACGGCATCCGCACCCGCGTGCTCGATGTCACGGACCCCGCGGGGATCGCGAAGACCGCGCAGGAGGCGGGCGAGGTCAGCGTGCTGTTCAACTGCGCGGGGATCGTGCAGCACGGCACCATCCTCGATTGCACCCTCGAGCAGTGGAACCTCGCCTTCAGGGTCAACGTCACGTCGATGTTGCTGGTGACCAAGGCTTTTCTCCCGGGGATGCTGCGCAGGGGCGGCGGCTCGATCCTCAACATGTCCTCGGTCGCCTCGTCGGTCCGCGGCCTGCCCAACCGCTTCGCCTACGGCTCGAGCAAGGCCGCCGTGATCGGCCTCACCAAGTCGATCGCCGCCGACTTCGTGCGCCAAGGCATCCGCTGCAACGCCGTGTGCCCGGGCACCGTGGACACGCCCTCGCTGCAGGAGCGAATCAATGCCCTGCCCGACCCCGCCCAGGCGCGCAAGGATTTCATCGCGCGCCAGCCCATGGGGCGCCTGGGCACGGTGGAGGACATCACCGGATTACTGATCTTTCTGGCTTCGGACGAGTCGCTGTTCGCCACCGGCAACGCTTATCCGATCGACGGGGGAATGACCATATGAAGCTGTGCCGCTACGGAAGAGCGGGCTACGAGAAGCCGGGGATGGTGGACGCCGACGGGCGCGTGCGCGACCTCTCGAAAATTGTCGACGACATCGGCCCCAACGAGATTTCGCCGCGCCGGCTGAAGATGCTCACCAAGCTGAAAGCCGAGTCGCTGCCGCTGGTGAACGCCGCGCCGAGGTTCGGCGTGCCCTGCGTGGGGATCGGCAAAGTCGTCGCCATCGGGCTCAATTACTCCGACCACGCCAAGGAAGCGGGGCTGCCGATCCCGTCGGAGCCGATCGTATTCATGAAGGCCACCACCTGCATCAACGGCCCGAACGACGACGTCATCCAGCCGAAAAACTCGACCAAGCTCGACTGGGAAGTCGAGCTCGGCGTGGTGATCGGCACCCAGGCCAAGTATGTCGAGGAGGCGAGCGCGCTCGACCACGTCGCGGGCTACTGCGTGGTGAACGACGTCTCGGAGCGCGCCTTCCAGATGGCGACCAGCCAGTGGGACAAGGGCAAGGGCTTCGACAGCGCGGGCCCGATCGGGCCATGGCTCGTCACGACCGACGAGATTCGCGACCCGCAGAACCTCGACATGTCGCTCGAGGTCAACGGCAAGCGCATGCAGACCGGAAATACGCGCACCATGATCTTCAACGTGGCGAAAATCATCTCCCACGTGAGCCACTACATGACGCTGCTGCCGGGGGACATCATTGCCACCGGCACCCCGCCGGGGGTGGGCCTGGGCATCAAGCCGACTCCGGTATTCCTCAAGCCCGGCGACGTGATGACGCTGCGCATAGAAGGCCTGGGCGAACAACGCCAGAAGGTCGTGGCCTACCCGGCCTAAGGCATTACTGCACTTGCCGCAAGGCAGGCTTGGGGTAAGCTTAACGCCATGAATAAACGCGCTGAATCAGATGCGATGCGCCTAGCGGGGCTGGAGCAGTCGGCCTTCTGGATGCCGTATACCGCCAACCGGCAATTCAAGAAGGCGCCGCGCCTGCTTGAGCGTGCCGAGGGCATGTATTACTGGACCCCCGAAGGCCGCAAGATCCTCGACGGGTGTGCAGGCCTGTGGTGCGTGAACGCCGGTCACTCCCGGCCGAAGATCGTGGAAGCCGTCAGGCGCCAGGTGGCGACGATGGATTTTGCGCCGACCTTCCAGATGGGGCATCCGATCGCATTCGAGTTCGCCGAGCGGCTCTCGCGCATCGCACCGCCGGGCCTGTCGCGCGTGTTCTTTACCAACTCCGGCTCCGAAGCGGTCGACACCGCGCTCAAGATCGCCATCGCCTACCAGCGCGCCCGGGGCGAAGGCCAGCGCTTCCGGCTGATCGGCCGCGAGCGCGGCTATCACGGCGTGAACTTCGGCGGCATGTCCGTGGGCGGCATTGCCTACAACCGCAAGAGCTTCGGGCCGGGCGTCGCCGGGATCGACCACATCCGCCATACGCACGACCTGGCGCGCAATGCCTTCTCGCGGGGCCAGCCGGCGCACGGCGCCGAGCTCGCCGACGATCTGGAGCGCGTCTGCCAGCTGCACGATCCCTCGAGCATCGCCGCAGTGATCGTTGAGCCGGTTGCCGGATCGACCGGAGTGCTGGTGCCCCCGCAGGGCTATCTCGAGCGCCTGCGCGAAATCTGCACCAAGCATGGCATCTTGCTCATCTTCGACGAAGTCATCACCGGTTTCGGCCGCTTGGGCAAGGCGTTCGCCTCCCAGCGCTTCGGCGTCATACCCGATCTGTGCACGACGGCGAAGGGGCTGACCAACGGTACGGTGCCCATGGGCGCGGTGTTCGTGCGCGATACGATCCACGACGCTTTCATGCAGGGACCCGACGGCATCGAGCTGTTCCACGGTTACACCTACTCCGGGCATCCGCTGGCCTGTGCCGCCGGCCTGGGGACGCTTGAGACTTTCGAGGACGAAGGCTTGTTCGAGCGTGCCGCTTCCCTGGAGCAATACTGGCAAGACGCCACCCACGCGCTCAAAGGCGCGCGCCACGTGGTCGATATCCGCAACCTCGGGCTGGTCGCCGGCATCGAGCTCGAGCCGCGCCGGGGCGCCCCCGGACGGCGCGCCTACGAGACGTTCGTCAAGAGCTTCGAGGCCGGGGTGCTGATCCGCTATACCGGGGAAACGATCGCCTTCTCGCCTCCTCTGATCATCGAAAAAGCGCAGATCGACCGGATTTTCGAAACTGCGCGCTCGATCTTGAGCGCGCTGGATTAGATCCGGGCCCTGACCCCGATTACTTCGCAGCGGCGCTGACGACTCCGAGCCTGCGCCCGCGCGCCGGCTGCTTCAGGCGTGCAGGGGTCACCAGGTCGCGCACGTAGTTGGGCAGCGCGAACACGCCCTCGTGCGTCTCGCCGTTGTAGTACTTCAGCTCCTGGAGCTTGCGCGCGTCGATGCGGCGGTCGATCTCGTCGGCCGTGAATGCCTTGGGATCGAGCTTGTCGGAGCACACCGCCATCGACCACAGCGAGCCGTAGAGCGGGATGTACATGATGTACACCCGCACGATGCGGAACACGCTGTTTAGGCGCTGGGCGAGCTCGGCGACGCGCTGCGGCTGCGCCACGGGCGAGCCCAGATGCAGCGTGAGCGCCCCCCCGGGGGCGAGCGTCTGGCGCAGCTGCTGGAAGAACTCGCTCGAGTAAAGCGCGGTCGCCGGCCCGACCGGGTCGTTCAGGTCGAGCGTGACGAGGTCGAACTTCTCCTGCGTGTCGCGGACGAACTTCATCCCGTCCTCGACCAGCACGCGCAGCTTCGGATTGTCGAACACGCCGTTGTGCACCGCCTGGAAGTGCTGTTTCGCCACGTCGATGACGTCGGCATCGATCTCGACCATCGTCACCCGCTCGACCGAGGGATGCTTGAGCGCCTCTTCCGAGGATCCGCCGTCTCCACCGCCGATGATCAGAACGCGCTTGGGCGCGGCGTGAGCGGTGAGCGCGGGATGCACGAGGTTCTCGTGATAGACGAACTCCTCCTTCTCGGAGGTCATGTTGAACCCGTCTAGCCTGAAGAGCTTGCCGTAGTGCGGCGTGTCGTAGATCTGCATCTTCTGGAAGCGCGTCTGCCATTCGCCGAGCTGGCGCGACGCCTTGATGTAGAAGCCGGTGGAGGCATTGAGCGGCTCGGTGAGCAGATGCTCGCCGCGGTCGACCTCGTGCCGCGCCACCTCGGTCGGCTTGAAGTACGCGACGATCGAGTCGAACAGCGTTCTCGCCTTGGCGGAATTGTCGGCGCTGTAGTTGCAGACGTAGACATCGAGCGTCAGCCCCTGGCGCTCGGGCCAGGTATGGACCGCGAGGTGGGACTCGGCGAGCACCAGGCAGCCCGTGAAGCCCGAGCCCTCGAACTGATGGAAGCTCACCCCGACGGCCGTGAGACCGGACGCCTCCACCAGCTCCACGCACTTGGCGCGGAATTTCTCGCCCTCGAGAAGGAGCTGCGGATCGCAGCGGCAGCCGGTGAGGTCGCCGATAAGATGCAGACCGTTCATTCCAGTACCCCCCAAAATGCGAAGGCGCAGCCTGCCGTGAATAACTCCAGGCTACGCCTTCCATTCGCCTCCTGCGGCGCAAAACAGCGCTCTTCGATCGTGTTCAACTCGTGCAAAACCTCCTACTCGCTTGCGAACTCGCCGCGGATCTGCGCAGACACTGCGTCGATCAAGCGGCGAGCGATCGAGATTCTGCTTGGAAGTCTAGGCAATTGCAATACGTCGAACCAGTTCGCGTCGTCGATTTCCGCCGGTTGCGGCCGCACTTCACCGCTCGCCCATTCGCAGACGAAGGCGATCATCAGCGAATGCGGGAACGGCCACGGCTGGCTCGCGAAGTAGCGGATGTTGCTTATTTGCACGCCGACTTCCTCGGCGACTTCGCGCGCCAGACACTGCTCGAGCGACTCGCCGGGCTCGACGAAGCCCGCCAGCGCGCTGTACATGCCGGGCGGGAAATGCGGGCTGCGCGCGAGCAGCAGCTCGCGGCCGCGGCGCACCAGCGCCATCACCGCCGGTGCCACTCTCGGATAGGCGCTGAGCTTGCAGGCGGGGCACACGCGCACGCGCTCGTCGCGCTTCGCCTCGGTGGGCGTGGCACAGCGCCCGCAGTACTGGTGCGTGCGGTCCCATTCGATGAGCTGCAGCGCCCGGCCGGCGAGCGCGAAGTGCGCATCGTCGAGCACCGAGAACAACGCCCGCAATCCCTCCCAGGCCATCCCTGCGGGCGCCGCGGCCTGCGGCGCCGCCTCGGCGGCCCAGCAGTCGACCCCCCGCAACTGCCCTAGATATAGGGTTCTGAGCGGCAGCGCTCCCAACCAGTTGTGGTTTTCTTGCAACGGTAGCCGGGCCCACGACGGCCGCTGCCGCACCCGCGGATCGTCGCTCGGGCGCGGATCGGGCGGCCCCGGCTCGACCAGCAGGTCGCTGCCGCGGAACACGAACCAGTGTCCGCCGCAGGGCGCCTGCGCCGAAACGAGGGGCTCGTAATCCGCCGGACGGCTGAAAGGGAGCAGCATCATGCGCCGAGTATAATTTGGGGCCTGCGATGAATCCCTCCGCGTCTGAAGGCGAGCTCGCCAACTCGATTCGCGCGCTCGCGATGGATGCCGTGGAGGCGGCGAAGTCCGGCCATGCCGGCATGCCCATGGGAATGGCGGAGATCGCGGTGGCGCTCTGGAAGCGCCACCTGCGCCACAACCCGGCCAACCCCGCCTGGCCCGATCGCGACCGTTTCGTGCTTTCCAACGGCCACGGCTCGATGCTGCTCTACAGCCTGCTGCACCTCACGGGCTACGCGCTGCCGATGGACGAGCTGCGGCGCTTCCGGCAGCTGCATTCCAAGACCCCGGGCCATCCGGAGCACGGGCTCACCCCGGGCGTCGAGACGACCACCGGACCGCTCGGGCAAGGGATCGCGAACGCCGTCGGCATGGCGCTTGCCGAGCGCCTGATGGCTGCCGAGTTCAACCGGCCGGGCCATGAGATCGTCGATCACCGCACCTATGTCTTCATGGGCGACGGGTGCATGATGGAAGGCCTGTCGCACGAGGCCTGCTCGCTCGCCGGCACTCTCGGGCTGGGCAAGCTCATCGCCGTCTACGACGACAACGGCATCTCGATCGACTCGGACAAGGGCCAGATCACGCAGTGGTTCACCGACGACGTGCGGCGGCGCTTCGAAGCGTACGGCTGGCGGGTGATCCCGAACGTCGATGGCCACGACCTCGAAGCGGTCGACCGGGCCCTGCGCAGGGCGAAGCGCGATAGGTCGCGCCCGACGCTGATCTGCGCCAAGACCGTCATCGCAAAAGGTGCTCCGACCAAGGCGAGCACCGGGGCGGCGCACGGCGCGCCGCTTGGCGAGGAGGAGGTTGCCGCCACCCGGCAGGCGATCGGCTGGAACTCTCCCGCCTTCGAGATTCCCGAGAACGTGTATCGCGGCTGGGGCGCGCGCGAAGCAGGTGAGCGCGCCGAGCGGCGCTGGAATCGGCTGTTCGCCGACTACCAGAGGCACTATCCCGCCGAGGCGGCCGAATTCAAGCGCCGGATGGCGGGTGAGTTGCCCGGTGATTTCGACGAGAAAGTTTCGTTCCTGCTCAAGGAAGCGAGCGAGAAGGCCGAGCCCATGGCGACCCGCAAGGCCTCGCAGCGGGTGCTCGAAGCTCTGGTGCCCGCGCTGCCGGAGCTGCTCGGCGGCTCGGCCGACCTCACCGCGTCGAACCTCACGATGGTGAAGGCCTCGAGGGTCGTCGGGCGCGAAGGCGGCGGCAATTACGTGTTCTACGGCGTGCGCGAGTTCGGCATGTGCGCGACGATGAACGGCGTCTGCCTGCATGGCGGCCTGATCCCGTATGGCGGCACCTTCCTGGTCTTCTCGGACTACGCGCGAAACGCGCTGCGGCTGGCGGCGCTGACGGGCCTTCGCGTCACCTACGTCTTCTCGCACGACTCGATCGGGCTGGGCGAGGACGGGCCGACGCACCAGCCGATCGAGCATGCGGCGAGCCTGCGCCTGATGCCGAACATGGAGGTCTGGCGTCCCTGCGACGGCGTCGAGACGGTGCTCGCCTGGGCGGCGGCCTTGCGCAGGAAGAACGGGCCGACCGCCCTTTTGCTGACGCGCCAGAGCGTTCCATTCGTGAAAAGGAATTCCTCGAGCGACATCGAGCGCGGCGGCTATGTGGTTTCCGATCCCGGGCAGCCTCGCGCCGTGGTGATCGCGACCGGATCGGAAGTCCACCTCGCGCTCGGCGCGCAGGCGCTGCTCGCTGCCGAAGGCATTGCGGTGCGCGTGGTGTCGATGCCCTCGACCAGCGTGTTCGACCGGCAGAGCGAGGACTATCGCGGCGCGGTGCTGCCGCCGGGCCTGCCGCGCGTCGCGGTCGAGGCCGGCGCGAGCGATTACTGGAGGAAGTACGTCGGCCTGGAAGGCGCAGTGGTCGGCATCGACCGCTTCGGTGAATCTGCGCCGGCCGCTGATCTCTTCAAGTTCTTCGGTTTCACCCCGGAGAACGTGGCCAAGGCAGTCAGGAGCGTATTGAAATGACGATTAAGGTAGCCATCAACGGCTTCGGACGAATCGGGCGCATGGTGCTGCGCGCCCACTACGAGGACGGCAAGAAGCACGGCCTGCAGTTCGTGGCGGTCAACGACCTGGGCGACGCCCAGACCAACGCCCACCTGCTGAAGTACGACACCGCGCACGCCAGGTTCCCGGGCAGCGTGCGCGTCGACGGCGACGCCATGGTGGTCAGCGATGAGCGCATTCGCGTGCTCGCCGAACGCGACCCCGCGAAGCTGCCGTGGAAGACACTCGGCGTCGAGGTGGTGCTCGAGTGCACGGGGCTTTTCACCAGCAAGGCGAAGGCGGGCGCGCACCTGGAGGCGGGCGCGGCCAAGGTGATCATCTCCGCGCCCGGCGAGAGCGACGTAGACCGGACCATCGTCTACGGCGTCAACCACAAATCGCTCAAAGGCTCCGACAGGGTGATCTCGAACGCATCGTGCACGACGAACTGCCTCGCGACGCTCGTCAAGGCGCTCGACGACCGCATCGGCATGGTCGCGGGGTTGATGAACACGGTGCACGCGTACACCAACGACCAGGTCCTGACCGACGTGTACCACAAGGACCTGCGCCGGGCGCGCTCGGCGACCCACAACATGATTCCGACGAAGACCGGCGCCGCTGCCGCGGTCGGCCTCGTGCTGCCGCACCTGAAAGGCAAACTGGACGGCTTTTCGATCCGGGTGCCGACGATCAATGTCTCGCTCGTCGATCTTTCGTTTGTCGCGAAAAGGCGCACCAGCGTCGAGGAGGTCAACAAGGCGGTGAAGCACGCTTCCGAGACCGACCTGAAGGGCCTGCTTGAGTACACCAGCGAGCCGCTGGTGTCCTCGGACTTCAACCATCATCCGGCGAGCGCCATTCTCGACGCTGGCCTGACCCGGGTCTGCGAGGGCACGCTGGTGAAAGTCTGCGCCTGGTACGACAACGAGTGGGGCTTCTCCAACCGCATGCTCGACGCCACCGTGGCGCTGATGAACGCGACGTAAGGCCGTGCGCTTCAGGCGCATGACCGATCTCGATCTGCGCGGCAAGCGGGTGTTCATCCGCGCCGATCTCAACGTGCCGATCGACGCGGGCAGGATCACCGACGACACGCGCATTCGCGCCTCGCTGCCCGGCGTGCGCCACGCGCTCGGCCAGAACGCCGCCGTGATGGTCACCTCGCACCTGGGCAGGCCCAAGGAAGGCGAGCTCAGGCCCGAGGATTCGCTCGCCCCAGTGGCGAAGAGGCTGGCAGAGATTCTAGGCGTTGAAGTTCCCCTGATTTCCAATTGGGTCAATGGCGTGAAGGTCGAGCCAGGACGCGTGGTCATGCTCGAGAACTGCCGGGTCAACAAGGGCGAGAAAAAAGACGACGCAGCTCTGGCGCGCAAGATCGCCGCGCTTTGCGATGTCTATGTGAACGATGCTTTCGGCAGCGCGCACCGCGCGGAGGCGACCACGCACGCTGTTGCGCGATTCGCGCTCGTTGCCTGCGCCGGGCCGCTGATGGCGGCGGAGCTCGACGCGCTGGGACGCGCGCTCGCCAATCCTGCGCGCCCGCTCGCGGCGATCGTCGGCGGCTCGAAGGTGTCGACCAAGCTCAGCGCGCTCGCCGAGCTGGCGAAAAAGGTCGACCACCTGATCGTCGGCGGCGGCATCGCCAATACTTTTTTGCTCGCGGCCGGCAAACCGATCGGCAAATCGCTGGCGCGGCCCGACCTCGTCGGCGAGGCGAGGAGGATCATGGCGATGACCCAGGTGTCATTGCCTACCGATGTGGTGGTGGCGAAAAGCGTGCACGCCGAGGGCAAGGTGAAGCAGGTCGAGGGCGTGGCGGGGGACGAAATGATTCTGGATATCGGCCCCGATACGGCGCGCTCGCTCGCGGCATCGCTCGCCAGGGCGGGGACCATCATCTGGAACGGCCCGCTGGGCGCCTTCGAGAAGGAGCCTTTCGCCCAAGGCACCCGCGCAATCGCCGAGGCGATCGCGAGCTCTAAGGCTTATTGCATCGCCGGCGGCGGAGACACCGTCGCGGCGATCAACCGGTTCGGCATCGGCGACAGGATCGACTACATTTCCACCGCGGGCGGCGCGTTTCTCGAGTTTCTCGAGGGCAAGACCCTGCCTGCCGTGGCGGCGCTGCAGGCGCGTGCGGATGGTTGAGCGGCCCAGCGCTCCCCGTCAGCGGCGAGGTCTCGTCTTGCGCGTCGCACCCTGACTGGTTAAGGTTACCCTGATGCCCCGCAGCACCAAGATCGTGGCCACCCTCGGCCCGGCTTCCAGCGACCCCGTGGTGCTCGAGCGCATGATCCGCGCCGGCGTGGACGTGGTGCGGCTCAACTTCTCGCATGGCACGGCCGCCGATCATGAGCAGCGCGCCGCGCTCGTGAAGGCCATTGCCTCGAAGGCCGGGCGCACCGTGGCGATCATGTGCGATCTGCAGGGGCCGAAGATCCGCGTCGGCAGGTTCAAGGACGGCAAGATCACCCTGGAGAAGGGACAGCGCTTCGTCCTCGATGCGGCCTGCGAGCTGGGCGACAGCGCGCGGGCCGGGCTCGACTACAAGGAGCTGCCGCGCGACGTCGAGCCCGGCGCCGTGCTGCTGCTCGACGACGGCAAGATCGTGCTCGAGGTCACGCTCGTCAAAGGCGGCGAGGTGCAAACGCTAGTGCGCCACGGCGGCGTGCTTTCGAACAACAAAGGCATCAACCGGCAGGGCGGCGGCCTGACCGCGGCGGCGCTCACTGCCAAGGACATGGAGGACATCAGGGCCGCGGTGAAGCTCCAGGCCGACTACCTCGCCGTTTCGTTCCCGAAGTCCGGCGCCGACATGTACATGGCGAGGGAGCTGATGCGCGCCGCCGGAGGCAACGCCTTCCTCATCGCCAAGATCGAGCGCGCCGAGGCGGTGGCGGAAAGCGCGCTCGTCGACATCATGCGCGGCTCCGACGGCATCATGGTGGCGCGCGGCGATCTCGCCGTGGAGGTCGGCGACGCCGCGGTGCCCGCGCTGCAGAAGAAGATGATCCGGCTCGGGCGCGAGCACAACAAGCTCACCATCACCGCGACCCAGATGATGGAGTCGATGATCTCGAGCCCGGTGCCGACGCGCGCCGAGGTGTCGGACGTGGCGAACGCGGTGCTCGACGGCACCGACGCGGTGATGCTCTCGGCCGAAACGGCGAGCGGCAGGTACCCGGTGGAAGTCGTCCAGGCGATGGACCGCGTCTGCGTCGGGGCCGAGCAGACGCAGCCGCTCAATCTCGACCAGGACTTCTTCAACCGCGTGTTCACGCGGGTGGACCAGTCGATCGCCATGGCGGCCCTGTTCACCGCCTACCACCTGAAGGTGAAGGCGATTGCCGCGCTGACCGAATCGGGCTCGACCGCACTGTGGATGAGCCGCCTGAACGCCGGCGTGCCGATCTACGCGCTGACCTCCCAGACCTCGACGCGTTATCGCTGCGCTTTGCTTCGCGACGTGTTTCCGCTGATGGTGAAGTACCTCGGGCACGACCGAGAGGAGTTGCTGCGCGAGGCGGAGAAGGTGCTGGTCGAGAACAAAGTAGTGAAGGAAGGCGACCTGATCGTGCTCACGATCGGCGAGCCGATCGGCAAAGCCGGAGGCACCAACACCATGAAGATCGTCAGAGTCGGGCAGCATCTCAAGCCATGAGCCGCGCCAAGCTGCCGCCCATGGCCTCGCGTTTCGTCGATGTCGCGCGCCTTCCCTGGGAAAAGACCCCCTACCCCGGCGTCGAGACGAAGACGCTGCTTGCCGAGCGCGCCACGGGGGTCATGACGCTGCTCATGAAAATGGCGCCGGGTGCGCGGCTGCCCGACCACGAGCACGTGATGATCGAGCAGACCTACGTGCTCGAAGGCAGCCTCGCCTGCGGCGAGGGCGTGTGCAAGGCGGGTGAGTTCGTCTGGCGTCCCGCCGGCAGCCGGCACGAGGCCTGGGCCGGGCCGCAAGGCGGCCTGATGCTGGCGATGTTTCAGCTTCCCAACAAGTTCTTCCGGCCCGACGGGCGCGAAACCGATTTCCTCGGCAAGGACTGGGAGAAAACCTGGGGCGCGAAGCTGCGGTAGACCCGGCTTCAGTGCTGAGGAGATCGGCGTGAGAATTGCGCTGTGCAACGAGGTGATCGCGCCGATGCCGTTCCCGTCGCAATGCGTCTACGCCGCCAAGCTCGGCTACGACGGCCTCGAGATCGCGCCGTATACGCTGTCCGACGAACCACACCGCCTGCGGAGCGCTCAGCTCGCCGCGGCGCGCGCCGCGGCCGCCGACGCGGGCATCGCCATCACTGGCCTGCACTGGCTGCTGGTCAAGCCGGCGGGGCTTTCGATCTCGACGCGCGACGACGCGGTGCGCAAGCGCACCCTCGATGTCATGCTCGCGCTCATCGACCAATGCGCGGAGCTCGGCGGCCGCTACCTGGTGCATGGCTCGCCGCACCAGCGGCGCGTCGAGCCCGGCGAGACGCGCGCGGCCGCGCTGGCACGCGCGCAGGACAGCTTTGCGGCGGTGGCCGAGCGCGCCGAGAAGGCAGGCGTTCTGTATTGCATCGAGGCGCTCTCGGCCGAGCAGACGCCGCTCATCAACACGCTGGAGGAGGCCGCCCGAATTGTGAAGGACATCGGCAGCACCTCAATCAAGAGCATGCTCGATTGCAGCGCGGCGGGGCGCATGGAGAAGCAGCCGCTTGCAGCGCTGATCGAGCGCTGGCTGCCGCAGGGCGTGATCGCGCACGTGCAGCTGAACGACCGCAACCGCCGCGGCCCAGGACAGGGCGAGCAGAAATTCGCTCCCCTGTTCGCCGCGCTGAGGCGACATCGTTATGACGGCGACGTCGCGGTGGAACCCTTTGACTATGTTCCCGACGGCCCGGGCGCCGCGGCACGCGCCATCGGCTACGTGCGCGGCGTGCTCGAAGCGCTCGACAACTCAGACTCCGGATATGGCGATGGGCTGACGTGCGGGTAAAGTTCTCGATCAGGGAGATCGCCTTTTTCGAGCGCGACGTGCAGCTCAGGATGCCGTTTCGCTTCGGCGTCGTGACGCTCACCTCGGCGCCGCAGGCTTTCGTGCGCGCGCGCATCGCGCTCGAGGACGGCAAGGAGGCCACGGGCGCGGCGGCGGAAATGCTGGTGCCCAAGTGGTTCGACAAGGACCCGGCGCTCAGCAACGAGCAGTGCATCGATCAGCTGCGCGCCTCGCTCGCGCTCGCGCGCGACGCCTACCTCGCCGCAGGCGAGAACACAGCGTTCGGCCACTCGATCGACAACTACGGTCCGCAAATCGCGATCGGGGCCACGCAAGGCATGAACAGCCTCACCGCGTGCTACGGGCCGGCGCTCATCGACCGCGCGCTGCTCGATGCGCTGTGCCGCGCGCTCGGCATCTCGTTTTACGAGGCGATCTCGAGCAACCTGCCAGGCATCACCGCGCCGGGCTGGCAGGCCGATCTGACGGCGTTCGACATGGACGATTTCCTTTCGCAACTCAGTCCTTCGAAGACCATCGCGGCCCGGCATACCGTCGGCCTGCTCGACCCGGTGAGCGCCGCAGAAAAAAAGCTCGACGACGGCCTGCCCGAAACGCTCAGTGAGGTCGTCGCGCGCTACGGGCATCGCTGGTTCAAGCTCAAGGTCGGCGGCGATGCGAAGGCCGACGTGGAGCGCCTCCTCGCCATCGCGGCCGTCCTCGATCGCAGCAAGGAGCCCTACCAGGCGACGCTTGACGGCAACGAGCAGTACGCGAGCGCCGCAGGCGCGCTCGAGCTGTGGCGGCGCATCCGCTCGGAGCCGCGCCTCGCGCGCCTCGTCTCGAGCATCGCCTTCATCGAACAGCCGGTGAACCGGCAGCACGCGCTCTCCGCCGACGTGTCGGCGCTCGCGGAGGAAAAGCCGGTGATCATCGACGAGTCGGACGATTCGCTCGAGGCGTTTCCCCGGGCGCGGCGTCTGGGCTACACGGGCGTCTCGTCCAAGACCTGCAAGGGCCTCTACAAGTCGCTGCTCAACGCTGCCCGCTGCCGCCTGTGGAACCGCGAAGAAGGCGCCGTGCGCTACTTCATGTCGGGCGAGGACCTGACGCTCCAGGCAGGGCTTGCGTTGCAGCAGGACCTCGCGCTCGTGTCGCTGCTCGGCCTGACCCACGTCGAGCGAAACGGCCACCACTACGTGAATGGCATGGCGGGGCTGCCGTCAGCAGAGCAGGCGGCGTTCCTCGAGGCGCACCCCGATCTGTACGAACTCAGCCACGGCGCCGTGAGATTGAAAATAAGAGACGGAGACCTTCAGATCGGGTCGCTCGGTTGCCCTGGCTTTGCCAGCGCGGCGATGCCGGATTGGGAGAAAATGAGGAGAATGCAGTGACGCAAAGGAGAATCGGCATCGTCATGCACGGCGTCACCGGGCGCATGGGCATGAACCAGCACCTCGTCCGCTCGATCCTTGAGATCCGCAAGCAAGGAGGCGTGGCGCTGAAGGACGGCGTGCGCCTCATGCCCGACCCGATCCTCGTCGGACGCAATGCCGCCAAGGTCCGGGAACTGGCGAAGAACCACGGCGTCGAGCGCTGGACGACAGACCTGGATAAGGCATTGATGAATGACAAAGACGAGATCTTCTTCGACGCAGCTTCGACCAAGCTGCGCCCCAGGCTCCTCAGGCGTGCTATCGCCGCGGGCAAGCATGTCTACTGCGAAAAACCGGTTTCCACCACGCTCGCCGAAGCCAAGGGCCTCTACGCCGCGGCGAAGAAGGCGCGCGTCAAGCACGGCGTGGTGCAGGACAAGCTGTGGC
>Ga0209577_10000236_pt1 | contig 56358 bp, 44 predicted proteins | sample GraSoiAngelo_109_FD_185874 | JGI IMG/M metagenome (GOLD analysis project Ga0209577, IMG submission 185874) | Grasslands soil microbial communities from the Angelo Coastal Reserve, California, USA - 14_0903_12_20cm (SPAdes) (version 2) | ecosystem: Environmental > Terrestrial > Soil > Grasslands... | reverse complement strand
CAAGGCCGCCGCCAAGGTGGCGCCCGAGGCGGGGGGCAAGGCGGAATCGCTCGATGCGTTCCCGGAGGCCCTGGATGAGGAGGACGACGATCTGCCGTTCTGAACGAGCAGCCCTGCTCGCCCTTGTAGCAGGGCTGCTCGCGGGGCCGGCGCCGGTGCTCGTGGCGCAGGACACCACGCAGGCACGGCCGGACACATTGCAACCGGCGCCGGACACGTCGCAAGCGGCGCCCGCGCCGGCCCCGGAGGGGCAGCTCCCCTCGACTCACGTCGTCACCCGGGGCGAGACTCTCTGGTCGATCGCCCAGCTCTATTTCAACGATCCACTGCTCTGGCCCGAGATCTACCGCCTCAATACGGCGATCATCGACGACCCGCACTGGATCTATCCCGGTGAAGAGCTGAACCTCGCGGGCGCGGTGAGCGTTGCTCAGGCGCCCGACACCGCGGTCGTCGCCGCGCCCCAGCAGGTCGCTGCCGACACGGTACATGCGCAGCCCACGCCCACGGCCGATACCGTGGCGGCCGATACCACTACCGTGGTCGACACCGCGGTCGTGGCCCCGCCGCCGCCGGGGCCCACGGAGACCTACCAGACGATCTTCGATCGGCGCCGCACGCCCTCCCAGGAGGTACGGGACGAGCTGCGGGCGTACGCCAATCAGCCGTATCGTCCGTTGCGCCGGGGCGAGTTCTACTCGGCCGGCTTCCTTACCGAGGAGGAACGGCTCCCCTACGGCCGGGTCCTTGGCAATACGGCCACCCCAGCGATCCCGCGGCTCACCGAGCGCTCGTCGGCTATCACGTTCGATCAGATCGCGATCCAGCCGCCGCAGAGCGCCTCGTACCACGTGGGCGACTCGCTGCTGATCGTGCGCGTGGATCGCGACATCGCCGGGTGGGGAGGCGTGGTCGTGCCGCTGGGCGTGGCGCGCGTGACGGAGCCGCAGCGTCGGCAGGTGTTGGCGGACGTGGTGATGCAGTTCGGTCGCATCCACGAGGGCCATCTGGCGTTGCCGCTCGAGCCGTTCAAGGACCCGGGCCGGGTGCGCCCCACGCCGGTCGATGGCGGGCTCGAAGGCATCGTGATCGCGGAGCGGGACCTGCATGTGCTCACCGCTCCTCAGCAGATCATCTTCATCAATCGCGGGCGGGCGGACGGCGTGAGCCCCGGCGATGTGTTTGAGGCGTTCAAGCCGGCGTCCGGCCTGCCCGGCACGTCGTCGCAGCAGGTGCAGGTGGTGGTCGAGATCGTGCACACGCGGGACCATTCGTCCTCGGGACTGATCCTCAACATCGAACACCCCAACCTCGTTCCGGGCATGCCCGTGCGGCTCATCCGGAAGATGCCTTCCTGATTCGCCGGTCCCCGCATCCGGCGGGGCCGGTGCTCATGGCTCGTGGTGCTCACTTCGCATTTCGTCGCACTGGGCCTGTACGCCCTGACCACAGTGCTGGTGCTGGCCCCGTTCGCCGGGCTGCGCTCCGCACCGCGCAGCCTGCTCCTGGGTGTACCCATCGCCGGCATGGCGGCGCACCTGCTCGGGGTCGCACAGCTGACGCCGTTCATGGGCGTCGCCCCGACCCTATCGATGCTCGCGCTGTTCCTCGCGCTCTTCCAGGTGGCGAGTGAGGCGGCGTTTCGGGCGTCGGCCGTCGGAGTGTTCACCGGGCCGCTCGCCACGGGGCTCATCGGGCTGGCCTTGCTCATCGGTCTCGTGCCCGACGCGCGGCCGGTCGCGGGGCGCAGTCCGTGGTCGATCCTGCACATCACCGTGAGCATCTTGGGCCTGGCCATGCTGGCCCTCGCGTTCATCGCGGCGGCGCTCTACCTGCTGCAGTTCCGGGAGCTCAAGGCCAAGCGGTTCGGCCAGGTATTCCGGCTGTTCCCGCCTCTGGAGCGGCTGGACCAGCTGAACCATCTATCTTTGGTGGTGGGCTTTCCGACCGTGACCCTGGGAGTGCTGCTGGGGTTCGGCGTGCGCTATGCAGGGGGGGTGTCGGTGGACGCCGCGCAGGTCGTGTGGGGGATGCTCATGTGGCTCGTGCTCGGGTGGGCGGTGGGCGTGCGCGTGGTGCGGCACTGGGCGGGACGGCGCGCGGCGTTCGCGAGTATCGCGAGCTTCGCGGCGGTGTTGCTCGTGTATCTCGCGCTCAAGCTCACGACGCCCGGGACGCAGCGGTTCCTCTGAGCGACGAGGCCATGAGCATCACCGTTCTGGGCGTGAATCACCGTACCGCACCCCTCGACGTGCGCGAGCGCTTCGCCCACACGGCGGGTGAGGTGCCGCAGGCGCTCGAGCGGGTGCTGGCGGCGGGGGCGCGCGGCGGTGTGCTGCTCTCGACTTGCAACCGCACCGAGTTCTACCTGGCCGAGCCCGACGACGCCGTTCCCGAAGCGGTCTGGGCGCTCCTGTCGGAGCGCCTGGGCGCCGGGCGCAGTGCGAGCGAGTATGGCTACGTCCAGCGCGATCGCGACGCCGTGCGACACCTGTACCGCGTGTCGGCCGGGCTCGATTCGATGATCCTCGGCGAGCCGCAGATTCAGGGGCAGGTGCGCGACGCGTGGGACGTCTCGAAGCCCCTGGCGGGACCGGTGCTGCATCGCCTGTTCCAATCGGCGCTGCTGGTAGGCGCCCGGGTGCGCAGTGAGACGAGTCTCGCCACCGGTGCCGCGTCGGCTCCGTCGGCAGCGGTCACCGTGGCCGGCAAGATCTTCACCCAGCTCGCCGGCCGCTCCGCGCTGATTCTGGGCGCGGGTGACATTGCCGAGCTGGCCGCGACGTGCCTCGTGTCCGAGGGTGTGCGCGTCACGCTCGTCGCGAACCGCACCTACGAGCGGGCCAGGGCGATCGCCGAAGAGCTCGGCGCGCGGGCGCTCACGCTCGACGAAGCGTGGGAGCACTTCGGTGACTGCGACATCGTGCTCAGCTCGACCGCGGCACCGCATGCGGTCGTCACCTGGGACCGCGTGGCAGCGGCCATCGGGCGCCGCGGGGGACGACCCCTGTGCATTCTCGATCTCGCCGTTCCGCGGGACGTGGAGCCCGCCGTGGCCCAGCTCGAGAACGTATTCCTGTACGATCTCGACGACCTGCAGGCCGTGGCGGCGCACGCGGCGGCCGAGCGTCGCGACGACATCCCCGCGGCCGAGCGGATCGTGACCGAGGAGGTGGAGCGCTTCTGGGGGTGGTACGGCGGGTTGGTGGTCGTGCCCGTGCTGCGGGAGTTCCGCGACCGCATGGAGGCGGTGCGGGCGGCGGAGCTCGAGCGCACGCTGCGCCGCCTCCCGCACTTGAGCCCCGAGGATCGCGACCAGATCGAGTACTTCAGCCAAGCGCTGCTCAACAAATTCCTCCATCAACCCACCGTCGCTTTGAAGGAGGCCGCGCGTGCCGGGCGGGGGTACGGGTTGCTCGACGCCCTGAAGCGGCTGTTCGGTTTGGAGCGACGGGATGGGACATAGGGTCCTGGTCACGGGAGGGGCGGGGTACATCGGCAGCGTCGTTGTGGAGCAGCTCCTCGCCCGAGGCCACGTGCCCATCGTGCTGGACGACCTGAGCACGGGTCACCGCGCGGCGATCGCGCCCGGGGTCGCCTTCGTGCAGGGCAACGTGGGCGACCGGCGCGTGCTCGAGGATGTGTTCCACGGCCAGGGCGTCGACGCCCTCATGCACTTCGCCGCCTTCGCGTTGGTGGCCGAGTCGGTGGCGAACCCCGCGAAATACCACGCGAACAACGTCGCCGCAGGTCGCGTGCTGCTCGACGCCGCGGTGGCGGCGGGTGTGCGCCGGGTGATCTTCTCGTCGTCCTGTACGATCTATGGTCACAGAGGGGCGGAGCCGATCGGCGAGGATACGCCGGCGGCGCCCGTCAATCCGTACGGCGAGACCAAGCTGGAATTCGAGCGCATGCTGGGCGTGGCCGCGCGGACGCAGGGAGTCGCCTCCATCAGTCTCCGCTACTTCAACGCGGCGGGCGCCTCGGAGCGCTGCGGCGAGGATCACGAGCCCGAGACGCACCTCATTCCCAACGTGCTCCGGGTGGCGCAGGGCCGGGCGCCCGCCCTGGAGGTGTACGGCACCGACTACCCGACCCCCGACGGAACGGCCGTGCGCGACTACATCCACGTGCTCGACCTCGCGGACGCCCATATCCGGGCACTCGACGCGGAGCTGGACGGCGCCGTGGCCGTCAATCTGGGGACGGGAACGGGGAGCTCCGTCCTGGCCATCGCGGAGGCCGCGCGTCGCGTGACCGGACGCGCGGTCGCGACGGCCGCCCGGCCGCGCCGGCCGGGCGATCCGCCGTTCCTGGTGGCCGCGCGTGGTCGCGCCGAACGGCTGCTCGGGTGGCGGCCGCGCCACTCGAGTCTCGAAGAGATCATCGCGAGCGCGTGGGCGTGGCACTGTGCGCACCCGCTCGGGTACGGGAACTGAGGAGGGTTGACAGCGTGCTCCTGCTACAGGTGGGCCGGGCGGTTCCGACGACGCCGTGGGAGCTGGTGCTCACATCCAGTCGCGAGACCAAGTTCGTGCTCGCGATCCTCGTCGTCTTCTCCGTCGTCTCGTGGTACCTCATCTTCCTCAAGTGGTGGCAGTTCCGCCGCATGCGCCGCCATGCGGACCGGTTCATGGCGGAGATCGCGCGCGCGCCGCGGCTCGACGACGCCTACCACGCCGCGATGCGGCTGCCCTCCTCGCCCTACAACCGCCTGCTGCGCGAGGGCATCCACTTCTTCTCCGAGCTCAAGCCCGGCGGCCTGAAGGAGAACGGGCCGGCCGTGGCGACCCAGAGCGCGCTGACGATGACGCAGCTCGAGGCGCTCCGGATGGTGCTGGCCAAGGAGGTCGCGGCCGAGCGCGACGCCGCCGCCCGGTTCATCCCGTGGCTCGCCACCTTCGGGTCCGTCAGCCCGCTGCTCGGGCTGCTCGGCACGGTGCTCGGCGTGATGGACGCGTTTATCGGGATCGCCGTGGGCGGGTCCGGCAACATCGGCGCCGTCGCCCCGGGCGTCGCCGAGGCGCTCGTGACCACCGTCGCGGGGTTGGCGGTGGCGGTCCCCTCGGTGATGGCCTACAACCTGTTCGTGAACCGCCTGGGGCTGTTCGCCGGAGAGCTCGAGGGCTTCGCCCAGGAGATCATCGGCACGATGGCGCGCGAAGGGAGGCTGTAATGGCCGGCTTGGTAGGAGGCGGTGGGGGCCTGCGCGGGCACGGCGAGCTCCCCTTGAACGCCGATATCAACGTGACGTCGCTCGTGGACGTCGCGTTCGTGCTGCTCATCATTTTCATGATCACGGCGCCCATCATGCAGGGCGGCGTGGACGTCCGCCTGCCGCGCGCCCAGGCACGTCCGCTCGAGCCCAAGTCCGGATTGGTCGTGACCTTGGACCGCGACGGGCGCATTTACATGGAGCAGGCGGCGCTCTCGTACGACGACTTCCGTGCCACGTTCCCCGCCTTTGTGCGAACCAAACGGCCCACCGGGGTGTACCTCCGGGCCGACGGTCGGGTGCCGTACGCCGACGTCGTGCAGGTTCTGGCCGTCATCCGGACGTCGGGCGTGAACGACGTGGGTCTCGTGGCCGAGCCGGAGACGGTCGAGCGGTGAAGGGCCGGCCCCGGGCGCCCGCCAACGTCGGCATCGGCCTCGCGGGCACCGTTCTTGTCCACGCCTGCGCCGGGGTGCTGTTCCTGGTGGGCGCCGCCAATGCGCGCAAGCCGGCGCCGCCCACGTACCGAGTCCATCTGGTGGCCGCGCCCGCGCCGACCGAGGACGTGCGTAAAGCGCCCGAGGCGGTCGAGCGGCCGGCCGAGGAGAAGCCCGCGCCGGCACCCAAGGCGAAGTCTCCGAAGTCCACCGTGGCACCCGCGCCGCCGCCGCCCGTGGCGGACAACACCAAGCGCGAGGCTGCGCCGCGTACCACGCCCAAAGCGCAGCCCCTCCCCGGTGAGCAACCGTCCACCGGGAGCGACCCGCTCACGGTGTCCACCGAGGGGATCGAGTTTCCGTTCCCCGCGTACACGAACAACATCATCGCTCAGATCGCGATCCGGTGGCAGCGCCCGCAGCAGAGTACGCCGCTCGACGCGGAAATCGGGTTCCTGATTCACCGCGACGGGTCGATCAGCGATATGCAGTTCATCAAACGGTCGGGCAGCTTCGGGTTCGATCTCGAAGCGCAGGGCGCGATCGAGGACGCGGGACGCCGCAAGGCGTTCGGGCCGCTCCCGGACGGCTGGACGTCGGAGGTGCTGTTCGTTCGCTTCTACTTCAGCGGCAAGCGCCAATGACGGTGGTCGGGCGCTCAGGCGGTCTGGCGGTCGGAGTGGCCGCGGTGTTGCTGACCGCCGGCCCGCCCGACCGCCTGACCGCCCAAGATACTTCCGCGGTCGATCGGGGCGTCCGCATCGGCATCCTGTACCGACCGGGCGTGCGCCCCGGGATCGTCGTCCTGACCGGCCGCGCCCCGGCGCTCGACTCGCTGCGCACGATCCTGGCGCGGGATATCGATTACAGCGACCGCTTCGAGCTGATCACGCTGCCGGGCAGCGACTCCATCCGCCTGGCGGCCCTCCCCCCCGCGTCGGGCGCACGCCCTCCGGCGGGCACCGGTACGGGGAAAGCCGGCGGCGGCGCCGCGTCCGCTGGCGGACTCAACTACCCGCTGTACCAGGCGCTGGGCGCGGACTTCGCGGTCGCCGTGACGTCCACGGCCGCTGATACCACGGTCGTCACCGTGCATGACGTCGCCGGCAGCACCGTGCGCCGGGAGCTGCGCTCCCGGCTGCCTCCGCTCACCGATCCGGGCTTCCGGATGGCGGTGCATCGGCTCTCGGATCGCGTGCTCGAGGCCACACTCGGCGCGCCCGGGATCGCGGCCACGCGCGTGTTGTTCGTGATGGACGGGAAGGTCTACGTCATCGATCAGGACGGGGCTGACCGGCGTCTCGTGTCCTCGACGGATCATGCGGCTATGTCCCCGGCGTGGGCGGTCGACGGCCGGCGCTTCTCGTATATGGAGTTCTGGCAGGGGCACGGGCGCCTGTTCGTGCAGGACGTGGCGACCGGCAAGCGGTCGCCGGTGCCCACCACGGGCCAGGCGCTCGACTTCACGCCCGCGTTCTCCCCCGACGGCAAGACGCTCGCGTTCAGTCGCGCCATTGAAGAAGGAACCGACGTCTATACGGTCAACGTCAAGGACGGCTGCTGTTTACAACGCTTGACCGTGGGACGCTTTTACGACAACTTGTCACCGACCTACAGTCCCGATGGCCAGCGGATCGCGTTCGTGTCGACGCGGGCGGGACTGCCGCAGATCTACGTGATGGCGGCGGACGGGACGGACCAGCAGCTGTTCGCGCCCTTCGACTACGGGGCGACGGGGTCGTCCAACGCGCCCGAATGGTCACCCGACGGGCAGGCCGTCGCCTTCCACCGCGATGTAGCGGGCACGTTACAGGTGTTTGTCCTCGACGTGCGGACGCGCGCGGTGCGGCAGCTCACTTCAGTAGGGCGGAACGAGGATCCAACCTGGGCACCCGACAGCCGTCATATGGCGTTCGTGTCGGATCGTTCGGGATATCGGCAGCTCTGGATCATCGATTTGGAAACCGGCCGTATCCGCCCGCTGCTGCAACAGAGCGGCGCGCGGCTGCCGGCCTGGTCTCCGCGTCTGCCGGAGACCGTACCGACGACCCCTTGAATTCGGAGAGACGCCACCGATGAAACGCCTACCTTTGCTCCTGCTGGGCGGCTTCGCGATCGCGGCCGTCGCCGCGTGCCCCGGCAAGAAGCCGGAGACGACGCCCCTGCCGCAAGCCGCGAACGCGGACTCGGCCGCGGAGGCTCAGCGGTTGGAGGAGGAACGCCGCGCCCGGGAGGCGGCCGACGCTGCGGCTCGTGAGGCGGCGGAGCGCGAGGCGCGCCAGCGGGTCGCGGATTCGCTCGCCGCACTCGGACGGACGACCGAAGCGGTGAAGACCATCCTCGCGACGCTGATTCACTTCGACTACGACAAGGCGATTATCCGCGGCGGCGACGCGGCGGTGCTCGATCAAAAGGTGGCGATCCTGCAGGCGAACCCGGGCTTGCGCATCCGCATCAGCGGCCACTGTGATGAGCGCGGGTCCGACGAATACAACCTGGCGCTTGGCAATCGGCGCGCCACGGCGGCGAAGCAGTATCTCGTGAGTCACGGGATCGACGCAGGTCGAGTCGAGACGGTCTCGTACGGGGAAGAGCGGCCCATGGATCCCGGCCACAACGAAGACGCGTGGTCCAAGAACCGCCGCGACGAGTTCGACATCCTGGCGGGCGGCGACGCCCTGAAGCAGCCCTGAGCGGCGGGCGCGTGACCCGCGCGTGGCTGCCGCTGGTCGGCCTGGGGCTCACCGCCGGCTGCGCCCTCAAGGGCGACGTGCGGCGTGTCGAGCTCCAGGTCGAGGCGCTCCGGGTCGAGCGCATGCGCGGCGACAGCGCGCGCGCGGTCCAGATCGACTCCGTGCGTGCCCTGCTCGCCGTGGTGCAGGAGAAGCTCGCGGCGCAGCAAGCCTACCTGGTACAGCTGCGGGGCGACATGAAGACCGATTTGCTCGCCGTGCAGCAGCAGGTCGTTACGGTGCAGGAGCTGACCGGCCAGAGCCAGCAGCGCCTCACCGAGCTGCGAGGCCGGCTGGAGGAGCAGGCGCGGCAACCGGTGCCGGTCCCGGACACCAGCCACGGCGGCAACGCCGTCCCAGTCGGGCCCTCGGGGACCCCCGCCGGTCCGGGCCCGGACCGCATGTTCGATCTGTCGCTGCAGCAGTTCCGCCGGGGCAGCCTCGGCACGGCGCGACTGGGGTTTCGGGAGTTCCTGCGCGTGTTCCCGACGCACGAGCGGGCGCCCGACGCGTTGTTCTACGTGGGTGAGACGTTCGCGGGGGAGAGCGCGGACTCGGCGGCCGCGGTGTATCAGCAGGTCGTGAAGACCTTTCCCAATTCGCCGCGGGCTCCCTCGGCGCTGTACAAGCTGGGCCTCCTCGCCGAGCAGCGGGGCGACAAGGCGGCCGCCCGCACCTATTACGCTCGGGTGATCGCGGGCTATCCCCGCTCCGACGAGGCCAATCTCGCGCGCGACAAGCTGCAACGCCTGGGGCGCTAGCCCGGGGCCGGTCGTGAGTCGTGCCTGACACTCCCGGGAGCCGGGCCGAGATGCCGTTCCTCGACCACCTCGAGGAGCTGCGTTGGCGCATTCTGTACAGCCTGCTCGCGGTCGTGGTCGGCACGTTGGTCGGCTGGATGATCGTCGAGCACGTCGACGTCATCGGCTTGCTGATTCAGCCGATCAAGCCGCTGATCCCGGGCGGCAAGCTGCGCGTCACCAGTCCCACCGACCCGTTCTTCATCACGCTGAAGTTCGCCTTCGTGGTGGGGCTGGTGCTCGCGTCGCCCGTGGTAGGGTATCAGGCCTGGGCGTTCCTCGTGCCGGCGTTGTACGAGCGGGAGCGACGCCTGATCATCCCGGCGCTGTCCGCCGGTGCCCTGCTGTTTCTCGCAGGCGCGTCCGCCGCGTACCTGTGGGTGCTGCCCCGCGCGCTGGGCGTCCTGCTCAGCTTCCAGCAGAACGTCTTCGACCCCCTCATCACGGCGGACAAGTACTTCGCCTTCGCCGCCCAGCTGATCATCGCGTTCGGCGTCGTCACCGAGCTGCCCCTGGTGGTGGTCATTCTCGCGATCCTCGGTCTCGTGAGCCCGCAGTTCCTGGCCCGCAACCGGCGCTACGCCATCGCCATCTCGGCGGGAGCGGCCGCCCTGCTGGCGCCGCCGGACGCTGTCTCGATGCTCCTCATGATGGTGCCCCTGTGGCTCCTGTACGAAGTGAGCATCTGGTGCGCCTGGGTCGTCGAGAAACGCCGGGTGCGACGGCAGCGGGCCGGAGGGGGAGCGGCGAGCGCCGCCGCCCTGGCCGTATTGCTGCTGTTTGCCCTGGGCGGGTCGCTCCAGGCGCAGACCCCGCCCCTGCGGCCCCCCCTCCGGCCGGCGCGCCCCGACACGGGACGCACGGCCGCGGACTCCCTGCAGGGTCGGGCGCTCGACACCGCGACCGCCCGAAAGCTCGGCCTCCCCACCGGGCCGAGCCGCAGCTTCCCGGCCTCCGATGCGGTGATCGACTCCCTCAAGCAGCTCAAGGGATTCCGGATGACGCAGTACGTGGCCGACACGCTGGTCGTGCAGGGGGGCGACACCGAGACGATCCACCTGCGCGGCGCGGCGTACGTCGAGCGGGAAGGCACCAAGGTGGAGTCCGACTCGATCCGGTACCGCCGGCAGAGCTGCCGCCTCGACGCCGTGGGAGAGCCGAAGCTGTTCGATCAGGCGACCGTGCTGGTGGGTGAAGGCATGGCGTACGACACCTGCGTCAAGCGCGGCACCGTGCACAAGGCGCTCACCGATTTTCAGCAGGGCGCCGCGCATTGGCTGGTGCGGGGAGACCTCGCGGTGGATTCCGGCTCCACGCGCCTGTACGGCGCCAACAGCGAGATCACCTCGGACGACAACCCCGTTCCCGACTACCACTTCTCCACCGGTCAGATGAAGTGGCTCAACAAGAACGTGATGGTGGCGCGCCCCGCGGTGCTCTACATCCACGACGTCCCGATCATGTGGCTGCCGTTCATCTTTCAGGACGTCCGCCGGGGGCGTCGCAGCGGCATCCTGGTGCCGCGCTTCGGGCTCAGCGACATCGTGCGTCCCACGCGCCGCTACCAGCGCCACGTGGCGAACCTCGGGTACTACTTCGTGATCAACGACTACACCGACGTTCTGGTGTCGGGAGACTGGTACGCGGACCGCTACCTGGCGATCAAGGGACAGACGCGCTACCGCTGGCTCGACCACTTCGTCAACGGCGGCCTGTCATTCGAGCGCTACGCCCAGCTCGACACCCCGGGCAGCTCGATCCGTCTCGGCTGGCAGCATCAGCAGAGCTTCTCCTCGCGGACCAGTTTCAACGCGAGCGTCGACTATGCGACGAGCACGAGCGTGATCCAGAACAACACGGTCAATCCCTACCTCGCGACGGCCAGCCTGGGCTCGCAGATGAGCTTCAACAAGCAGTTCGACTGGGGCACGCTCAACATCGGCGGCAGCAGGCGCCAGGAGATCGGGAGCGGCCTGATCACGCAGAACTTTCCCAACGTGAGCCTGACCCCGTCGCCGGTGAACATCACGCCGGCGATCACGTGGTCGCCCGGCTTCTCCTATAACAACCAGCAGACGTTCCACCAGCTGGAGGCGCCCGTGCTCCTCCCCGGGGGCGCCCAGGATACCCTGTTCGCCGACACCCGCCAGACGGGCCTCAACTTCCAGACCCCGCTGCGGCTGGGCCGCTGGACCTGGAACAACAACTTCGTGATGAACGATGCCATCAGCAACGCGCGCCAGGGAGTCGACATCCTCGACTCGACCGCCCTCGGGGGGGTCCGCCACGTGGTCTACTATCAGACGTTCAGCACGACCATCGACTGGGACACCGGCATCAACCTGCCGTCGCTTTTCACGGGAACGTGGAAGCTCCAGCCCGGTATCTCCATCGTCAACCAGACGTCGCAGGGGAGCTTCCGGATCCGCAACCAGTTCACGGGCGGGCAATGGGTGCAGCAGGGTAAGCGCCTGCAGTTCAGCGCCGGTCTCTCGCCCACGTTCTTCGGTTTTTTCCCGGGGATCGGCCCCATCGAGCGGATCCGGCACTCGGTGTCGCCGATCGTGAGCTACGCCTATGCGCCCGGTTCCCAGGTGTCCGACGAGTTCGCGCACGCCGTCGACCCCACCGGGCGCAACTTCAGGGCGCGCAGCGATCCGCAGCAGACCATCAGCCTGGGCCTGTCGCAGAACTTCGAAGCCAAACTCAAGCCGCCGCCGGGCGACACGACCGAGCACGCGGCGCGCAAGCTCCGCCTCCTGAACATCAGTACCAGCTCGTTGTCGTACAACTTCGAGCAGGCCAAGCAGCCCCACCACACCGGTTGGCAGACACAAGTTCTGAACAACACGCTCGCTTCCGATCTCCTGCCGGGGTTCAACTTCAGCGTCACCCACGACCTGTGGAACGGTCAGGTGGGCACCGACACCGCGAGGTTCGACCCGTTTCTGACGAACATCTCGGCCAGCTTCACGATCACGCCCGCCACCATTCGGGGAATCGCCGGCCTGCTGGGCCTGGGCGGCAAGGCGCCCGCCAACGCGCCCCCGACCCCGCCCGCAGGCACGCAGGGGCAGCCGGGCGTGCCACCGGCGGGAGCACCGTTCGGGCAGAAGGGATTCGCAGGGCCGGGCGGACTGCCGGGCGGAGGCGCGGGATCGGGGTTCAACCTGTCAGTGACCTACACGGGGTCGCGGACACGGCCCCACGCTGTCGATACCTTGCTGACGGGCGTCCCCGTGGCGAGCGGCACGGGCGGACGCCAGCAGGTGACGCTGCGCCTCTCGTTCCAGCCCACGGCGCACTGGTCGGCGACTTGGAATTCGAGCTACGATTTCGACACCCAGCAGTTCGGAATGCACGTCATTCAGCTGGAGCGGGACCTGCACCGCTGGCACGCGAGCTTTTCGTTCAACAAGACCCCCACGGGCAGCTTTGCGTTCAGCTTCTACGTTTCGCTGCTCGACCAGCCCGACATCAAATTCAACTACGAACAGCAGTCGCTCACGCGTTAGGCGTCCCCTGCAGATGACACCGCCGCCCGGCGTCTCGGTTGCAAATGCCCGGTGACGCGCCACTTACCCTCCGGCACGGCGCGTGCCTGTCACACGACCCAAACCGCTCCCGAGGCTCTCATGCTGCGTTCGTCCCGATACATCCTCGCTGTCGCCGGGCTCCTGGGCATCGCATGCCAGAACAGCACGACGAACGTCTCCGGCTCCCCGCTGTCGCCTCCACAGCGCCTCGGCTATCAGCTGGACGCGAGCGGCGATCCCAATACGCCGGCGGGGATCCTGCTCGTGTGGGCCGACGTGCTGAGCTCCGATTTGGCGAGCTACCGCGTGTACTCGCGGGCGAGCACGTCGGGGTCGTTCCAGCTGCGCGGCGAGACCAGCTCGAACACCTTTCACGACAACGGTGTCCCGCACCTGCAGTATGCCGTCACGGCGGTCGACGTGAACGGTGGCGAGAGCGATTTCAGCAACATCGTGACGGTCAACGAGTACTTGCAGACCGGCGCCCCATCAGCGCTCGTGGGCGTCTCGCTCGACAGCGCGATCCACATCGATTGGCACGATACACCCAACTTGTCACGCCTCAAGTGGTATCGTGTGTACAGCTCGGACTATGTTTCCGGGTCGAACCCCTGCATGAACTGGGTCCTCGAGGGCACGACGGTCTCGCACGAGTTTCTCGCGGCGCAGCTCCCGAACGGCGTGACGCGCTGCTTCGACGTCTCGGCGGTCGACACGCTGGGCTACGAGAGTCTGGGGGCGGGGGTGTGGACGGACACGCCCCGTCCCGATGCGCGCAACGTCCTCGTGTGGGCGGTCGGCGTGAACACTCCGGCGGCGGGGTTCCGGTTCTGGAACGACGCCGACGGCAACCACTACGGCGACCCGGGCGAACTGGGGCTGGTGCAGGCGGGGAACCGGACCGACATCGACTTCTCGGTGTTCGTAAATCCGGGCGACTCGACGCTCTGGTTGGTCCCGGCGTTCACGGGAGACTCACTGCTGCTGTATTCCAACTCGCCCGTGGCGGACCTGACGTCGATCGACCTGGCTCCCGCGACTGGCTACAGTCGAGACACGATCCAGGCGTTGCCGAGGTATGGCTACGTGTTCAAGCGGGTCGAGAGTGGCCTGGTCCACTACGCGGCCCTGCGGGTCACGGCCGTGAGCCGCCAGTACGTGATCTTCGATTGGAGCGTGCAAACGGATCCCGGGAACCCGGACCTGACGCCGCGGCGCTCAGCGACCAGCAGGCAGGCGGTAGCCTCTAGGTAGAGGGGACGCCTAGACGGCGAGACGTCGAGCGGTCACGAGGGGCGAGTGGGCAGGAAGGGCTAACTGCTCGCTCGCCCCTCGTCGCCGCTGGCCGTCTAGCCGTCTAGCCGTCTACCTTTACCGCACATGCAAGCCCCCGTCACTCTGGACGGCCATTCCCTCTCGATCGCGGACGTCGTCGCCGTCGCGCGTCGCGCCGCGCCCGTGGCCATCGCCCCGCACGCCCTGGCGAGCGTGGACGCGTCCCGCCGGGCCGTCGAGACCGCGGTCGCCCGAGGCGACACGATCTATGGCGTCAACACGGGATTCGGCAAGCTGGCGCACGTGCGCATCAAGCCCGACCAGGCGCGCGATCTGCAGCTCAACCTGATCCGCAGCCACGCATCCGGCGTGGGCGAGCCGCTGTCCGTGGACGCCGTGCGGGCGATGATGCTGCTGCGAGCCAACGTGCTGCTGCGCGGGACGAGCGGGGTGCGCGCGGTCCTTCCCGAGCTGATCGTCGGCATGTTGAACGCGCAGGTGCATCCGCGCGTCCCGTCGCAGGGAAGCGTCGGAGCGTCGGGAGATCTCGCGCCCCTCGCGCACCTCGCGCTCGCCATGATCGGGGAGGGAGACGACGGCCTGGCGCTGCGAGCCCAGCGGCTCCAACCGATCACGCTGGAGGCCAAGGAGGGCCTCGCTTTCGTCAACGGCACGCAGGCCCAGACGGGGCTGGCGGCGTTGCTGGTGCACGACGCCTGGGTTCTGTGGCGCACGGCGCACGCCGCCGCCGCGATGAGTCTCGAGGCCGTGCGCGGCACGCCCGCGCCGTTCGACCCCCGGATCCACGGCGCGCGTCCTCACGCGTACCAGGAGCGGTCTGCGGCGCTGCTTCGCGCCCTGCTCGCCGATTCCGAGATCCGCGAATCGCACCGCGACAACGACCCACGGGTGCAGGATGCGTACTCGCTGCGCTGCACGCCGCAGGTCCTGGGGGCGGTGGGGGAAGGGCTCGCGTTCGCCGAGCGCCTCGTGACGACGGAGCTCAACTCCGCCACCGACAATCCGCTGGTGATCGACGGCGAGGTCCTCTCGGGAGGCAACTTCCACGGCCAGCCGATTGCCCTGGCGCTCGACGTGATGGGCATCGTGCTCGCCACGCTCGCCGGGCTCGCCGAGCGCCGGCTCGAGCGGATCGTGAATCCCGATCTCTCGTCCGGGCTGCCCGCTTTCCTGGCGCGGCATCCCGGGCTCGAGTCGGGGTTCATGACTCCACAGATCGCGGGCGCGGCCCTGGTGGCGGAGTGCCGCGTGCTCGCCACCCCGGCAAGCGTGCAGTCCGTGCCCACCGAGGGGAACCAGGAGGACGTCGTGCCGATGGGCATGACCGCCGCGTGGAAGGCGGAGCGGATACTGGCCAACGCCGCCCGGATCGTGGCGATCGAGCTGCTCGCGGCGGCGCAGGGGCTCGAGTTCTTGCGACCCCTGAAGCCGGGGCGTGGCGTGGCCCGGACGCTCGCCGCCGTGCGCGGTCTGGTGCCACCGCTCGACGGCGACCGGCCGCTCAGCGGAGACATCGAGCGGATCACGGCTGAGATCCGTGCGGGGCGATTGGATCCGGAGGCACCATGAATGCGGAATGCGGAGTGCGGAGTGCGGAATTGATGGGAAAGGTCGTTCGCGGGGTGACGCTTCCCTTTACATTCCGCATTCCGCACTCCGCATTCCCCACTCTGCAGGTGCGGGAACCGTGAGCGGTCCCAGGACCGTGCGAGCGCCTCGCGGACCGGAGCGGTCTTGCAGGGGCTGGGTCCAGGAGGCCGCGCTGCGGATGCTGATGAACAACCTGGACCCGGAAGTCGCGGAGCGGCCCGAGGACCTCGTGGTGTACGGCGGCACCGGAAAGGCGGCGCGCGACTGGCCGGCGTTCGATGCGATCTGCCGCACGCTGCTCACGCTCGGCGACGATGAGACGCTGCTGGTGCAATCCGGCAAACCGGTCGGTGTCTTCACCACGCATCCCGAGGCTCCGCGCGTGCTGATCGCCAACGCGAACCTGGTGGGGCGGTGGGCGACCTGGGACGTGTTCCGGACGCTCGAGCGCCAGGGTCTGATCATGTACGGGCAGATGACCGCGGGCTCGTGGATCTACATCGGCACGCAGGGCATCCTGCAGGGGACCTATGAGACGTTCGGGGCCGTCGCGCGTCGCCACTTCGGAGGCTCGCTGGCGGGACGGCTCGTGCTGACGGGTGGCCTCGGCGGCATGGGGGGAGCCCAACCGCTCGCCGCCACGATGAACGACGGAGTCTGTCTCGCCGTCGAAGTCGATCCCGCGCGCGTGCAACGTCGTCTCGACACCCGCTACCTCGACCGGTCCACCACGTCGCTCGACGAGGGTCTGCGCTGGTGCGACGAGGCCAAGCGACGAGGCCGGGCGCTGTCGGTCGGGCTCGTGGGCAACTGCGCCGACGTGCTTCCGGAGCTGGTGCGGCGCGGGTACGTCCCCGACGTCCTGACCGATCAGACCTCGGCGCACGATCCGCTCAACGGCTACATCCCCTCCGGCCTGACGCTCGCGGCGGCGACGGAGCTGCGGCGCAGCGCCCCCGAGGAGTATCTCGAGCGGTCGGTCGCGAGCATCGCGGCCCACGTACAGGCGATGCTCGCCCTCAAGCGCCGGGGTGCGGTGACGTTCGACTACGGGAACAACATCCGGGCGCAGGCCAGAGACGCCGGCGTCGCGGATGCGTTCGACATACCCGGCTTCGTGCCCGAATACATCCGACCGCTGTTTTGCGAGGGGAAGGGGCCATTCCGCTGGGTGGCGCTCTCGGGCGACCCGCGAGACGTGGAGCGCACCGACCGCCTCGTGTTGGAACTCTTCCCCGAGGAGGGCCACCTGCGCCGCTGGATCGAGCTGGCGCGGGAACGGGTCGCGTTCCAGGGACTTCCCGCCCGCATCTGCTGGCTGGGGCAGGGCCAGCGTGCCCGCTTCGGGTGTGCGCTGAACGACCTGGTGAAGCGGGGAGACCTCGCCGCACCGGTGGTGATCGGGCGCGACCACCTCGACACGGGCTCGGTGGCCTCGCCGTTCCGTGAGACCGAGGCCATGCGGGACGGATCCGACGCGATCGCGGATTGGCCGATCCTCAACGCACTGCTCAACACGGCGTCGGGCGCGGGCTGGGTGTCGTTCCATCACGGTGGCGGCGTGGGCATCGGAAACTCGCTGCACGCGGGGCAGGTGAGCGTGGCGGATGGATCGGCCGCGGCGGGGCGACGGCTCGAGCGTGTGCTCACCAACGATCCCGGGATCGGCGTGGCGCGTCACGCGGATTCCGGCTATCCGGAAGCGATCGAAACCGCCCGCCGCCATGGCATTCGCCTCCCGATGCTCGAGGGGGAGGCGCACGACTGAAGACGCTTCTCGTCGGCGCCAGGCAGATCGTGACGTGTCGTGGACCCGCTCGTGCCCGCCGCGGTCGTGAATTGGCGGACCTGGAGGTGTTGCAGGACGCCGCCGTGCTGATCGAGGGCGAGCGAATCGCCTGGGTCGGTCCGCGCTCCGAAGCTCGCGACCTCCATTCCGCATTCCGCATTCCGCAATCGGCAATCGACGTGGTGGAAGTGTCGGGCGTCCTCTTCCCGGGCTTCGTGGACTGCCACACGCACGCGGTGTTCGGAGCCCCCCGGCTCGACGACCAGGAACGGCGCGCGCTGGGCGAGGACTACAAGACCATTGCCGACCTGGGTGGCGGCATCCTCCAGTCGGTGCGAGACGTCCGCGCGTGCCGCGAGGAGGACCTCCTGGCGCTCACGCGCGCGCGTGTCGCGACGCTGCTGGCGCACGGCAGCACGACGATCGAGGTCAAATCGGGCTACGGACTGGATCGCGCCACCGAGCTCAAGCAGTTGCGTGTGATCCGCGACGTAGGGACGTCCGGGCGGGCGACGCTGGTCCCGACCTTCCTCGGAGCCCACGAAGTGCCCCCCGAGTTCCGCGACCGGCGTGCCGACTATGTGCGCCTCGTGTGCGACGACATGATTCCCACGGTGGTGCAAGAGCGGTTGGCCGTCGCCTGCGACGTGTTTTGTGAGCCTGGCGTGTTCGATGTCGCCCAGACGCGCGCCATTCTCGAGGCCGCTCGTCGGCACGGCCTCGCCGTGAAGCTGCACGCCGACGAATTCCAGGGCTCGGGCGGCGCCGAGCTCGGCGCCGCGTTGGGCGCCGCGTCCGTCGACCATCTCGCCGCCATCTCGGAGGCCGGGATTCGGGCCCTCGCGGCGAGCGACACGGTCGCAGTCCTGCTGCCGGCCACCATGGCGTTTCTGGGCAAGCACACACAGGCGCCGGCCCGGCGCCTCGTAGAGGCCGGAGCCGCGGTGGCGCTCGCCACGGACTTCAACCCCGGATCGTCGCCCACGGTGAGTCTGCCCCTGGTCATGGTGCTCGGCGTCTCGCAGCTGGGCCTGCGGCACGCCGAGGTCGTCATGGCCGTGACGGTGAACGCCGCCGCGGCGGTGGGGCTCGCCGGGGACCGGGGTCAGATCGCGCGGGGTTTTCGCGCGGACCTGGTGTCTTGCGGCGTGTCGGACTGGCGTGAAGTCGCGTACTGGATGGGTGCAAACGTCGTAACCGCCGTCTGGACAGGAGGTTCCGCTTGTCCGCCCTCCCCGGGGCCGGTATGTTTAGGTCTCCATGTCCAAGCTTGAGAAGCAGAAGGAAAAGGCCAGGAGCCTCGAAACCAAGGACCCCCGGGGCGCGATCGAGGTGTGGCTCGAGGCGCTGAAGGCGCAGGAGGACGAGGGGGAGCCGAACCCGGACCTCTCCATCTTCAATCGCGTGGGCGACCTCTATCTCAAGGTGAAGGATCCCGCCCAGGCGGCCGACTACTACGACCGGGCGGTGGACAAGTACGCCGAGCTCGGCTTCCACAACAACGCCATCGCGATGTGCAACAAGGTGCTGCGCAACGCGCCGGCGCGACAGACGACCTATCTCAAGCTCGCCAAGCTGTACGCGGCCAAGGGCTTCATGGCCGAAGCGAAGCAGAATTTCCTCGAGTACGCCGAGCGGATGCAGAAGGCAGGTAAGATCCAGCAGGCGTTCGCGGCGCTGAAGGAGTTCGCCGACATCTCCCCGGAGAGCGCTCACCTGCGGACGATGCTGGAAGAGCACCTGCGGATGTATGGCGATCCGGACCGGCGGTCGGTCGGGACGGCGGCGGCCCCGGCCAAGCCCGAGTCCGGCGAAGACCCCGCCAAGTTCGGCAAACGCAAGACCTCGAGCCTGGTGTTCCTCGACGTCGACGAGCCGCCCCTGCCCAGGGGCGCGCCCACGGCGCGGACGGCACCTCCGCCGAAGCCGCCGCCCGTGGCCGAGCCGGAGCCCGAGCCCGAGCTGGAGCCCGAGCCGGTGGAGGGGTTGATCGAGCCGGCTGCGGTCGAGCCGGATTCGTCGCTCGACATCGAGTCCACGAGTCTGGTGGAGGGACTCGAGCCGAGCGCGTCCTCCGATGTCTTGGAGGGCTTCGAGACGACGAGCGCGGAATTCGGCGATGTGCGCCTGGACGCTGCCGACGTTCCCTCGTTGCGGGAGGACGTGAGGGTCGATGACGTGGCGCCGATCGCGGAGCTCGAGCCCACCGTAAGCGAGGACGCCAGCGCGGCCGAAGTGGAGGAAGAGCTCGAGCCGCTGCTCGATGTCGAGATCGAGTCTCCTGCGCCTCCGGTGCCGAAGGCGTCCCCGCGGGTGTCTCCGGTGACGCCCAAGCGGCCCGGCGGCCCAGCGGCGACTCCAGCGCCCACCCCGCGTCCCGCGGTCGGGCCACCGCCCCGGGGAACGGGGCCCAAACCCCCCCCGAAGTTCGAGCCGCCCCGTGCGGAGCCGCCCAAAGTGAAGCCGGTGGTGCCGAAGCGGCCGCCCGCGGCGCCGCCCAGCCGGAAGACGCTGGTGGAGGTCCCGCCGCTCGAGCTGGAGCCGGATTTCGATACCGCGGCGACCGACGAGGCTCACGAGGTCGACGATCAGCCGCTCGCGAGCGACGAGACGCCCGCGGCCAACGTGCCCGCCGGGTTCATCCAGACCGAGGCCGACACGTCGATCACGCCGTCGGGGCGCCGCTCGGCCGCGATCGATTTGGGGCTCGACGGCGTGGTGAACCAGGGGGCGGACCGGGGTTCGCTCGTCTTCGCGAACATCGAGGCGACGCCGGCACAGCCCACGATCGAGGACCTGGAAGCCCGGGTGGCCGACGATCCCGACGATCCCGAGGGGCACCAGGCGCTGGGCGAAGCGCTGATCGAAGCGGGAGAGCGGGGCCGGGGAATCGAGGAGCTGGACCACGCCACCACCGGGTTCGAGAACCGCGGCAATCTGCCGCACGCGCAGGATCTCGTGGACGAGATCCTGCGGCTCGACCCCAACAGCGTGCGGCATCGCCAAAAGCAGGTGGAGTTCGCCTTCAAGTCGGGCGACAAGGCGAAACTGATCGACGCGTACGTCGAGCTCGCGGACACGCTGCTGCGCAGCGACCTGCCGGACAAGGCGCGCGCGGTGTACCAGCGCGTCGCGGAGCACGATCCGGGGAACACGCGGGCCGGCGCCGCCCTGGCGATGCTGGCCCCGGTGGCGCCGGCTCCGCCGACGCCGAAGGCGAAAGCCCCGGGTCGCGCCGCCGAGCCGAAGACCGCGGCGCGCGACGCGAAGATGACGGTGCGCGACGAGGCGGCCGAGGCGGGAGAGTTCGTGGACCTGAGCGCGATGATCCTGGACGAGGAGCTGCCCGCGCGCGACACGCGCATGAAAGTGGCCGACGAGGAGCCGACCGGCGACGAGGAGCAGGACTTCCAGGACATGCTCCAGCGCTTCAAGCAGGGGATCGACGAGAACATCGACGAAGCCGACTTCCAGGCGCATTACGACCTGGGTGTGGCCTTCAAGGAAATGGGGCTGCTCGACGAGGCGATCGCCGAGCTGCAGAAAGCGCTGCGCGCCTCGGAAGGGAAGCTTCGCACCTCGGAAGCCCTGGGCGTGTGCTTCGTGGAAAAGGGCGCCTACGTGGTGGCGGAGTCGATTCTGCGGCGCGCCCTCGACCTGCCGGCGTCGGGGGATCAGGAGCGGCTCGGCATCCTCTACTGGCTGGCTCGGGCGCTCGAGGAGCAGGGGAAACGGGTCGAAGCCCGCGACCTGTACGGCCGGGTGTTCGCCGTGGACATCCGATTCAAGGACGTCGGCGCGCGCGCCAAGGCGCTCGCCAAGGCGAAGTGACGTGAGCCAACAGCTCGCCCGCGCCACCCTCGGCGACATCCAGCGTCCGGTCGCCGAAGACCTGGAGCGCGTCGCGGACGAGCTGCGACGCATCATCGCGGCCGCCTTCCCGGTCATCGCCGAGGTCAACGAGCACTTGCTGCGGATGAAGGGCAAGCTGTTCCGGCCCACGCTGCTGCTGCTCGCGAGCCGGGCGGCGGGCGCCGACGAGCCGCGCGGCGTGACGCTCGCGGCGGTGGTGGAGCTGATTCATCTCGCCACTCTGGTGCACGACGATTCCGTGGACCATTCCGTGCTGCGGCGCGGCATGCCGACCATCAACGCCCTGTTCTCCCATCAGGTCGCCGTGATCATGGGGGACTACCTCTATTCCCGCGCGATCATCGAGCTCGTGCGCCTGGAGGACTTGGAGCCGCTGCGCGTGTTCGCGCGGGTGACGAACGAGATGACGGTCGGCGAAATGCGCCAGCTCGAAGCGCACGACAAGCTCTCCTACGGCGAGGAGCAGTACGACCAGCTGATCCGGGCGAAGACGGCGTCGCTGCTCTCGGGCGCGTGTGAGGTCGGCGCGTTGCACGCGCCTGCGCCCTATCGGGAGGCGCTGGCCCGGTACGGGATGCAGCTCGGAATGGCGTTCCAGATCGCGGACGACGTGCTGGACTACACGGCGGCCGAGGCCGTCACCGGGAAGCCGTCGGGGCTCGATCTGCGGGAGCACAAGGTGACGCTGCCCCTGATCGCGGCGCTCGGCGACATGGCGCCGGCCGACCGCCGGCTCGTAGCCGAGCTGATGGGGACCCCCGAGCCGCCGGATGCGCTGGTGGCGGACGTGATCCGGCGGGTGGCCGGCGCGGGCGGCCTGGACTACGCCCGCCGCCGCGCCCTCGAGCTGGCGCAGCAGGCGGAGGCGGAGCTGGAGGTGCTCCCGGCGTCGCCGGCCCGCGACGCGCTGCGCGACAGTATTGCGTACGCCGTGGAGCGGCGCAGCTAAGCCGTGGCGCAAGGCCCGCGCAGGCCGCTATTTTACTTCGGAGTGCTGGCCACCGGCTTCGTGGTGGGAGGGTTCCTCCACTCGCTGCTGCGGCGGTTTCTGCCGCAGGGGCCGGCAAAGGACATCTTCACCTGGGCGGTGACCCCGACCGTGGGGCCGGTCCACATGGACCTGCTGGTGGTGTCGGTCACGCTCGGGCCGATCGGGTTCGACGTATCGCTGCTCGCGCTGGTGGGCGTCGCGCTGGCGTACTACGTCGCCCGGTCGATCTTCTGACGCGAGGCGTCTATGTTCGGGGACCTGTCGTTCAGTCACATTCTGATTCTACTGCTCGTGCTCGTGCTGGTGTTCGGCGCGAAACGGATTCCGGAGATCGGATCGTCTCTGGGGCAGGGAATCAAGGAGTTCAAGCGGAGCCTGAAGGAGGCCACCGGCGACGACCAGCCGCTGTCACCGCCGCGCAGCGTGCAGCCGCCCGCCGCGTCCGGCTCCGTTCCCTCCGGCGGCGACCCGAAGCGCTTGAGCGACTAGCTCTCGCTCGCGGCCGCCGCGGGACGGAAGATCTCGTTGCGGCGGTCCACGATCGTCGCCTTGGCGCGCAGGGCGGCGAGGTACTGCTGGATGCGCGCCTGCTCGATCGGTCGTACCAGCGCCTCCCGCTGTTGATCGCGTTGCTTCCGCCACGCGGCCGAATCGGCGGTCGTCCGGGCGATCCCCTGTAAGAGAAAGAACCCCGTCTCACCGGCGATCAAAGCACTGCGCTCCCCGGGGCGCAGCGCGAACGCCGCACCGAGCACGACCGGGTTGCGTGTGAACTCCGGTCCGGCGGTCACTCGCGTGAACGGTCCTTCCCTCTGTACCCGCAGGCCCCGCGCCCGACCGGCGGCGAGCAGATCGCTCGCGTCGCGCAGCTCTCGCTCCACCTGCTCGGCGTGCTCCCGGGCCAACGCCTTTTTCCTCTCGTGGCGCGCCTCGTCGAGCACCCGGGCGCGCAGCTGCGCCAGGGGGGGGACGCCGGCCGGCTCCAGGGAGTCGAGGCGGAAAACGTAGCTGGCCCGCGGCCCGTCGATCACCGGGCTCGTTTCCCCGGGGCGGGCGTCGAATGCCCACACGCTCACATCGGGCACGGGCCCCTCGGGGAGCACGAGCCGCTCGCCCTGCACGAGCTTGGGCGCCCGCTCGAGCGGCAGGTTGAGTACATGCGCGGCGCTGTCGAGCCTGTGGCCAGCGGTTTGATCCGCCGCCACCCGATCGAGTGTGTCGGTGCGCGCGTCGACCGCGTCGAGATGCTTCCCCTGGAGTGCGATCGCCACCAGGATGTGTCGCGCGTGCACGGAATCACCCTTGGCGGCGTCGATGCGGATCAGATGATAACCGAAGCTCGACAGCACCGGCTGGCTCAGGCTGCCCACCGGCAGTGAACGCAAGCCGGCGACGAACCGCGGGTCGAAGCCCGACTGGTTCCGCTTGATCCAGCCCAGGTCGCCGCCCCGCGCCCCGCTGCCCGAATCGGCCGACTCCTTCTTCGCGACGTCTTCGAATTTCGCCTTCCCGCTAGCGAGCTCCGCCCGCAGGGCGCGCGCCCGGGCGAGCGCGGCCGCACTGTCACGGGCGTCGGGGACGCGAGGCTGCGCGACGTAACTGAGCCACGCCGCGGCCGGCCGCTTGAAGTCGCTCTGGTGCCTCTCGTAGTACTGTTCCAGCTCGGCGTCCGGTATGCGCACCAGCGAGTCGGGCACGTCCTCGGGTCGCACCGCGAGCAGCACGATGGTGACCGATTCGTGCTGGTCGCGCCAGATGCGCCACAGCTTGGCGTCCGACACGTAGACGTCGGCGGTGAGGTACTCCTGCAGCTTCCGCTGAGGGAGGTAATCGCGGTACAGCTGCTCGATCTGCCCGGCGAACTCGGGGCCCGCGCTCGACAGATAGCGCTGCCACTTGGTGATGTCGAACTGGCCGTTGGTCTGAAAGGTGGCCTCCTGCAGCACCTGCTGCAGGATTTGCGGAGGTGGCCCGCTGCGCGCCGCCTGGATGATCTCCTCGTCCGAGACCGTGATTCCGAGACGGTGGTAGGCGCGCTCGAGCAGGATGTTGTGGATGAACTGATCGGCCACCTGGTTCTGGACCTGCTGCTCGTCCTCGCGGCTGAGGCGCCCGCCCCCCTGTTGCCGCCGGTACTGTTCGAGGGCCGCCTGGTACTGTAGTTGGAACGGCTGCGACCGCACGACCTCGCCGTTCACCTTGAGCACCACGTCCTTGCCGCCGCCCAGGATGTCGGTGACCTGACCGATCGCCAGCCAAGCCACGAACGAGATGGCCAGGACGTAGAACACCGGCTTCACGATGGCGCGCATCGAGCGCATCATAGGGACCGAAACTCCGGGCGAGGGCAGGTGCGAAGGGACTTAAGTCTAAAAACGACAACGGGAAAACTCAAGCGACTCGCGTCGTTTCCAATTGACAGCGCGCCCGAGCAAACACTATCTTCGTCCAATTCCCACAACCACTTAGGCCGTGGCCTACACCAGCGAGATCGAAAAGCTCGAAAAGCGTTGGGCCGAGAATCCCAAGGGACGCAATTTCGCGCCCTTGGCCGACGCCTATCGCAAAGCGGGAGAACTAGATAGAGCCATCGAGCTGTGTACGGCGGGCCTCGAGCGGCACCCCGATTACGTCAGTGCCCACATCGTGTTCGGGCGCTGCCTGATGGACCAAAAAAACGACCCCGCCGCCTCCGAGGTGTTCCGCAAGGTCCTGGCGCTCGACCCGGAGAATGTGCTGGCGCTCAAGATCCTGGCCGACATCGCCGAGCGCGGCCACCGCTACGACGAAGCGGTCGATTGGCTGACCCGGCTGCTCTCAGCCGACCCGATGAATGGCGAGGCGGCGGAGACGTTGACCCGTACCCGGAGCAGGGCGGCGCAGGCCGCCGCGAGATCCACTCCCCCGCTGGGTGAGACACCGGCCCGCGCGGGCCCCCCCGAGCCAGTGGTGCGACTGGTGCCGGACCCGGCGCCCGGGGTCTCGTTCACCGCAAAGCGGCCTCCGCCGCCGCGTCGAGACTTCGTCGTAGAGCACGAGTCGGAGCGGGGTGTTGCGGAGACCATCCCGGCCAAGGCCGCGGCGCCGGCTGGCGACATCGAGACGTTCGACGGCACGCTCGACTTCAACTCGGTGGCGCATGACGCCGCGAAGGCGGAGGGGCTCGAGGTGCAGGAAGAGGTGGAGCTCAAGCCGCAGGACCTGGTGGTGGAGGGGCTGGCGCACACGCAATTCGAGAGCGCCGCATTCGGGCCGTCGCCCGGAGTCTCCGAGGACGAACTGCCGACGATCGACCTGCCGTTGATCATGCCTGACGACGAACCTGCGCCGCCCGTCTTCGCGGGAGCGGCGCCCCCCGTCGCAGCCCAGCGGGCACCGGCTGCTCCGGGGGACGCCGCTCCCGGGACGCCTGCCGCAGTGCAGCTGTCGGACGACGACGGTGCGGCCGACACGGCGGCCCTGTCACGCGCCGAGCCGGTCGTCACCGAGACCATGGCGGAGCTGTATCTGCGTCAAGGGCACCCGGACGATGCGCTGCGCGTCTATCAGGCACTGCTCGCCCAGCGACCGGGGGACCCACGGCTGCGTGCCCGGGTCGACGGACTGGCGGCGGGCGAGTCCGCAGCGACAGGGCACGGAACCGGGGAGTCGGCACGGACTTTCCTGCGGCGGATCCTGGCGGGCCGGCCGCCGGTGCGGGGTGAGGACGCCCCGCCCCGTCCGCCGCCATTGCCTGCGGCGGAATCCCCGGGCTCACCGCTCGATGGTGCGTTCGCGATCGCGCCGCTCGAGCCCGATCCGGAGCCCGAAATCCTCGCGCCCGGCGAGGCCAGCCGGCCGGCCGACGACAGTATCACGCTCGATTCCGTGTTCGGCGAGGAAGCCCCCAGGGGCGGCGGTGCGCCGGCGGAGGCGTCCCCGACGTCCGCGGAGCCGCCACCCGCGAGCCCGCCCCCGTCCGGCGGGTTTTCGTTCGACCAATTCTTCAGCCCGCCCCCCGCGTCGGGGGTGGGCGGTACGGCCCCGCCGGCCCAAGCAGGTGCGGCGACTCCGGGGCCGGGCCGCAGCTCCGGCTCGCGGCCGCGGCCGCCGATGGAGGACGAGGGCGACCTCGATCAGTTCCAGGCCTGGCTCAGAGGCCTCAAGTCCTAGTGCCGTTCCCACCAATAGTGCCCCCCCGGATCGGAGCCCTGGCCTGCAATCCGTGGGAACGGCACTAGTGCACATCGCCGTCCTGAACGGCCCGAACCTGAATCTGCTGGGCGAGCGCGAGCCGGAGCTGTACGGTCGGACGACCCTCGCGGAGATCGAAGCGCGCACGCGCGAGCAGGCCCGCGCGCTCGGCGTCGACGTGTCCTGGACGCAAACGAATCACGAGGGCGAGCTGGTCGACGCGATCCAGCGGCTCAAGGGCAAGGCGGACGGGCTGGTCATCAACGCCGCGGCGTACACGCACACCAGCCTCGCCGTGCGCGACGCGCTGCTCGCGGTGCGCGTGCCGTTCGTCGAAGTGCACCTCTCCAACCTGTTCGCCCGGGAGCCGGAGCGGCGCCGCTCGATGCTCGCGGATGCCGCGGTGGGCATGGTGACGGGGTTCGGCGCCGAGAGCTATCGGCTGGGACTCGAGGGCCTGGTCGGGTATCTCCAGGCCCGCCATGGCCCCTGACCGGCGGCGCACGCGGCAGGAGGCGCTAGTGCGGGCGCTCGAGGCCGAGGGGCTGGACGGGCTGCTCGTCGCGTCGCGCGCCAACATTCGCTATCTCACGGGGTTCTCCGGCTCGGCGGCTCTGGCGGCCGTGACGCGAGGCGACGTCCTGCTCGTGACGGATTTCCGTTACGACGAGCAGGCCCGCGCCGAAGCGGGCGCGGTGGCGCGCGTCGAGGTCGAGGGTGCGAGCGTGTGGGACCGCTTCTTCCGGGAGCTCGGGACGCTCGGTCCACTCGGCGAGATTGGGTACGAGGCCCACGCGCTCACGGTACAGGACGCCCGCCGCTTCGCCGAGGCAGGTAAGCCCTGGCGCTGGCGGCCGGTCACCGAGCTGGTGGAGCGGCTGCGTGCGGCGAAGGACGCGGGTGAAGTCGCGGCGATCCGCGGGGCCGCGCTGCTCGCCGGCGAAGCCCTGCGCCGGACCCTGGCGCAGGTGCGTCCGGGCATGACCGAGCTGGCCATCACGGGTCTGCTCGAGGGGGCGCTGCGCCGGCTGGGGAGTGAGGGCCACCCCTTCGCGACCATCGTGGCCTCGGGGCCCCGCAGCGCGCTGCCGCACGCGCGCTCCAGCACGCGCGTCGTGGCGGTGGGCGAGTGGCTGCTGCTGGACTTCGGGGCTCAGGTGGACGGCTACTGCGCCGACATCACGCGCACCGTGGTCGTGGGAGCGCGGGCCAGCGAGCGGCAGCGCGCGCTGTACGGGGTCGTATACGATGCGCAGCGCAGCGCGCGCGGCGGCGTGCGCGCGGGGATGAGCGGGCGGGACGCCGACGCACTGGCGCGCGAGCCGATCACGGCGCGCGGCTTTGGCGACGCGTTCGGGCACTCGCTCGGCCACGGGCTCGGGCTCGAGGTGCACGAGGCTCCGCGCCTGTCGAAAACCAACGCCGAGGCGCTGCCGGGTGGCGCCGTGGTCACCCTCGAGCCGGGTGTGTATCTGGCCGGCGAAGGGGGCGTGCGCATCGAGGACGACGTGCACCTCCCCCCGGACGGCGGCGCGGCGGAGCTCCTGTCCGACGGGCTGACGGACCTCGTGGAGGTCGTGTAACTTTGGACGCCATGAAGCTCGATATCATCGCCCAGCTGGTGCAGATCCTGAAGGATGCGCCCGAGCTCGGAGCAATCGAGGTCCGCCGGGGTTTGTTCGGGTCGTGGTCGTCGGTCCGAGTGACCAAAGCCGGGTACCAGGCGAACGCCGGGGGCGGTGGTCACGCAGTAGTGGCCCACGGCTCGCCGGGCACGCTTCCCGCTTCCGCCTTCCCTCCAGCTCAGGTGGGGGAAGGGGGAAGAGGGCAGGGGGAAGTCGCTCCTCCGCCCCCGCTGCTCGAGATCAAGTCCCCCATGGTGGGGACGTTCTACACGGCCCCCGAGCCGGGCGCCGGGCCCTACGTCAAGGCCGGCAGTCGGGTGGCGCCGAGGCAGGTGGTGTGCATCATCGAAGCGATGAAGATCATGAACGAAATCGAATCCGAGGTCGCGGGCGTCATCCGGGAGGTGCTGGTGGAGAACTCCCAGCCCGTGGAGTTCGGACAGGCCCTTTTCCGAGTAGACCCCCATGCCTGAAGCTCCCCAGAGCGGCCAACCGACCTTCAATTTCAAGGCGGCGATCACGCACATGGTCCAGCGCAATGCGTCGGACCTGCTGCTGAAGGTGGGCCGGCCGGCGACGATCCGCGTGAACGGCGAGCTGGTGTCGCTGGAGAGCGCTCCCCTCAAGCCGGAGGAGCTGAAGTCGCTGGCCGAGCAGATCATGACCCCGCGTCAGGTGAAGGAGTTCGCCGAGCACAAGGAGGCGGACTTCGCCATCGGCGTACCGGGGGTGGGTCGATTCCGGACCAACGTGTACCAGCAGCGCGGCACGGTGGCGTTCGCGTTCCGGGCCATTCCGTACGAGGTCAAGACCATTCGCGACTTGAACCTGCCGCCGGTGCTCGAGGAGATCGGGCTGCGGCCGCGCGGCCTGGTATTGGTGACGGGCGTGACGGGGTCGGGCAAGTCGACCGCGCTGGCGGCGATGATCAACCACATCAACACCAACCGCCGGGTGAACATCATCACGATCGAGGACCCGATCGAGTTCCTGCACCGCGACAACCTGTCCAACATTTCGCAGCGCGAGGTGGGGAACGACACGCTCTCGTTCAACGCGGCGCTGCGCCACGTGCTGCGGCAGGCGCCGGACGTGATCCTGATCGGCGAGATCCGCGATATGGAGACGCTCGACACGGCGCTCAAGGCCGCCGACACGGGGCACCTGGTGTTCTCGACGCTCCACACGACGGACGCGACCCAAACGATCAACCGCGTGATCTCGTTCTTCCCCCCGCACCAACACGACGAGGTGCGGCACCTGCTCTCGACGGCGTTGCAGGCGATCGTGTCGCTGCGTCTCGTGCCGCGCAAGGACGGCAAGGGCCGGGTCCCGGCGTCCGAAGTGCTGATCAACACGGCCGCGGTGCAGGAGAACATGCGCGATCTGACCAAGTCGCTCGCCATTCCCGACCTCATCGCGCAGGGCTCCGTGCAGTACGGGATGCAGAGCTTCGATCAGTCGTTGTTCCACTGGTACCAGCAGGGCATGGTCAGCTACGAGAGCGCGATCTTCTACGCCACGAACCCGAGCGAGTTCGCGCTGAAGGTGTCGGGGGTCGATTCGGGGGAGAGCCAGTCGTTTGGCGGGACCACGGCCGCGGCGGGCCTGCGCGGCGACATCACGCCCTGATGTTCAAGAAGGTACTGATCGCCAACCGCGGGGAGATCGCCCTGCGGGTGATCCGTGCGTGCAAGGAGCTGGCCATCGAGACGGTGGCGGTCTACTCCGAGGCGGATCGCGACAGCCTGCACACGCGCTTCGCCGACGACGATGTATGCATCGGGCGGGCGCCGGCTCGCGACAGCTACCTGAACATACCGCGGATCATCGCCGCGGCCGAGATCACGGGGGCGGACGCCCTCCATCCCGGGTACGGCTTCCTTGCGGAGAACGCCGAATTCGCCGACATCGTGCGCACATCGAACATCACCTTCGTCGGCCCGACGGGCGACCAAATCCGCCAGATGGGCGACAAGGCGGCGGCGCGCAAGCTCGCCCAGCGACTCAAGGTGCCGACCGTGCCCGGCTCGCCCGGCCCCGTGGAGGACGCCGACGCGGGGCTCAAGCTGGCCGAGAAGCTCGGCTTTCCGGTGATCATCAAGGCGGCAGCGGGCGGGGGCGGGAAAGGGATGCGGGTGGCGCTGGACGGGGAGCAATTCCCGCAGGCGTTTTCGCTGGCCAAGCAGGAGGCGCTGGCGGCCTTCGGCTCGGACGAGGTGTATCTCGAGAAGTACCTCGCCCGGCCGCGGCACATCGAGATCCAGATCATGGGCGACACGCACGGCCGGATCATGCACCTGTGCGAGCGGGACTGCTCGGTGCAGCGGCGCCACCAGAAGCTCGTCGAGGAAGCGCCGAGCCCGGCCGTGGATGCGACGCTGCGCCAGGACATCGGCGACTCGGCCGTGCGGCTCGCCGAAGCGATCGGCTACGTGGGAGCGGGCACGATCGAGTTCCTGCTCGACGAGGACGGCGCCTTCTATTTCATGGAGATGAATACCCGTATCCAGGTCGAGCATCCCGTGACCGAGATGTGCACGAACTTCGATCTCGTCAAGGAGCAGATCCGCGTGGCCGCGGGCGAGCCGCTGTCGTTCGTGATGAACGGCAACCGGCTGCGGGGGCATGCCATCGAGTGTCGGGTGAATGCAGAAGATCCGGCGCGCAATTTTCAGCCGAGCCCCGGGACGATTACGGCGTACCACCCGCCCGGCGGACCCGGCGTGCGCGTCGATACCCACATCTATGCGGGCTACACGGTGCCGCCGTTTTACGATTCCCTCCTGGCGAAGGTGATCGTGCACGGGAACACCCGGGCGGAGGCGCTGGCCCGCATGCGCCAGGCGCTCGACTCGTTTATCATTGAAGGCGTGACCACGACCATTCCCTTCCTCAGTCGGGTCATGCGCCATCCCGACTTCGTCGCGGGCCGCGTGGACACCAAGTTCCTGGAACGCGAGCCGCAGCTGCTCCAGCCACCCGCATGAAGATCGACGTCCACTTCACGCCGCTCGGCCTCGGGGATCTGGCCGGCCGGGGCGTCGTCGTCGTCGACGCCCTGCGCGCCACGACCACGATCATCACAGCCCTGGCGAACGGCGCCAAGGCGGTCATTCCCGCCGCCACCTCCGAGGAGGCGGTCCGCCTCGCGTCGAACCTCGAGAAGGACGGCGTGCTGCTCGCCGGCGAGCGCCGCAGCGTGAGGATCGAAGGCTTCGCGCTGGGCAACTCGCCGCGGGAGATGGTGCCCGCGGCGGTGGCGGGCAAGACGATCGTGCTCGCCACCACGAACGGCACGCCCGCCCTGGTCGCGGCGCAGGGCGGGGAGCCCGTGCTGGTGGGCGCTCCCGTGAACTTCAAGGCCCTGGTCGAGCGCGCCCGGGTCGTGCTGCTCGAGCCGCGCGATCTGGTGATCATCTGCGCCGGCCGCGAGAAGCAATTCGCCATCGAGGACGCCTACACGGCGGGCCGCGTGATCAAGGCCGTGAAGAAGGGTCTCCGCAAGCTCGTCTTGAACGACGCCGGCCGCGCCGCCCTCGCCCTCACCGATGAGCTGACGAGCTGGACAGAGGCGCTCGAGGGCTCCGAAGCGGCGCATCAGCTCGGCGACGTCGATCTGGAAGAGGACGTCGCGTTCGCCGCCCGGCCCGACCGGTTCGGCGTAGTCCCGACTTACGCGGACCGCCGGATCACGTGAACGCGAAGGCGCGCCAGGAACTGGTCGGTATCGGCGCCCTCGTCGTCGGGCTGTTCCTCGGACTCACGCTGCTGCGTCTCCCCGTCACCGGGAGCTGGGGCGGCCGCATCGGCTCGTTGCTGTGGCGCACGCTCGGCGCGGGCTCGGCGGTGCTGCCGTTGCTCGGAATCGGATGGGCGCTGGCGGCGTTCGAGCGCCTGGGGCGCCTCTCGTCGGCCCGGACGGCCGCGCTCGGCGTGGGACTCGTCGTGCTGCTGCCCTACGGCATCGGGACCGTCACGGGCGCCCGCTTCCCGGCGGACTACGCGCTGTGGACCCCGACCCAGCGGCTCGTCGGGATGGCGCCCGCGCTCGTCGCGCACGGCATCCATCAGGCGGTGGGCACCGCGGGGGGCGCCCTCGTCGGCCTGTTCGCGCTGTCGGCGCTCGGCATCCTCACCGTTGGCTGGCATCCGCTTGTCGCGCTGAGAACCCGGGAAACGGAGATCGAGAAGCGGGATGCGGGAAGCGGGATGCGGGATGCGCAGAAATCGGGAAAGCCCGCGAAGCCGGAACGCCTGGTCGAGGCAGAGGAGCAGGCGCGTGAACGGACGATCGCCGCCCTGAAGGCGGCCAAAGCTCGAACCAAGCCCACGCATCCCGTATCCCGCATCCCGCATCCCGTTCCTGAAGGGATTCTCATCCCTCCCATCGATCTCCTCAACCCCGCCCCTCCGGAGGATGGCGAGGCCGGACTCGTACAGATCGAGCAGATGGGCCAGAAGCTCATCGAGACGCTGCAGACGTTCCGCGTCGAAGGATCGATTGCCGGACGCACCGTAGGGCCGGTGGTGACCCAGTACGAGGTGGCGCCCGGCCCCGGCGTGAAGGTGGGGCGGATCGCGGCGCTGGCCGACGACCTGGCCCTCGCGATGCGGGCGCCGTCGCTGCGGATCGTGGCGCCCATTCCGGGCAAGGCCGCAGTCGGGATCGAAGTGCCCAATCCCATCCCGCGCATGGTGCACGTGCGCGAGCTGATCGAGGGTGTCGATTACCAGCGGGCGAGTCGCGCCCTGCCGCTGGGTCTGGGGAAGAATCTCGAGGGCGAGCCGGTGATCGCCGACCTCACCAAGATGCCGCACCTCCTGATCGCCGGCGTCACGGGCTCCGGGAAGTCGGTGTGCATCAACACGATCATCACGAGCCTGATCTACACGCACCCACCCGAGCGGTTGAAGCTGCTGATGATCGACCCGAAGATGGTCGAGCTCTCCATGTACGAGAAGCTGCCGCACCTGGGTCTGGCGGTCGTGACCAACCACCACAAGGCCGCGAGCGTGCTCAAATGGGCCGTGTGGGAAATGGAGCGGCGCTACCGCTTGCTGCACGCCAACCACGCCCGCAACATCGTCGACTTCAACAAGAAGGTCGAGGACAAGAAGCCCCTCAAGGGGCCGCGCGAGACGCTCGCGACGCAGGCCGGAATCCAGAAGGAGCTACCGCTCGACGGCGAGTACACGGGCGGCGTCGTCCCGTACATCGTGCTGATCGTGGACGAGCTCGCGGACCTGATGCTCACGGTGCAGGGCGAAATCGAGACGCCCCTCGCCACGCTCGCGCAGAAGGCCAGGGCGATCGGGATCCACTTGGTGCTCGCGACCCAGCGCCCCTCCGTGAACGTGATCACCGGCCTCATCAAGGCGAACTTTCCCTGCCGCGTCGCCTTCCGGGTGTCGGCCAAGGTGGACAGCCGCACCATCCTCGACCAGAACGGCGCGGAGACGCTGCTCGGCAACGGCGACATGCTGTTCCTGCCGCCCGGCAAGAGCGAGCCGTTGCGGGTGCAGGGCGCGTTCATCTCGACGGAGGAGACGGAGCGCCTGATGGACTGGTACAAGGCGCACGCCGCGCGTGCGGTGGCGCCCGCGGGCGCGAGCATCGACGAGCAGGTCGCGGCGCTCGAGCAAGCGGAAAAGGCGGGGGACGAGGGGCGAGGGACGGGGGACGAGGGCACGCCGGGCGAGCGGGACTCCCTGTTTCGCCAGGCCGCGGAAGTGTGCATCCAGAACCAGCTCGGCTCGACCTCGCTGCTGCAGCGGCGCATGAGCATCGGCTACGGGCGCGCCGCGCGCATTATCGATCAGCTCGAGCTGGCCGGCATTCTCGGCCCCGCCAACGGATCCAAACCGCGCGATGTGCTGGTCGGCCTGGACGAGCTGGATGAGATCTGTCGCGCTTAGCGTGCTCCGTTCTGAAACCCCTAAAATCCGAAAAAACCCCAAAACGACTTGCGCGGTTCGCCACTGCGATGTACTATCGCAGCGGTGCAGCGGGGCTCCGAAGCTTGCGGCGATGCCACGATTGTGTGTCGCGGTGACACGGGCCCGCAGCATCAGCGCAGTTCACATCGCTGCTCAGAGCAAACCCGTCGAAAGACGGTGACGCAGAGTCACGGGACTACGGCGACGCGACGTCGCTAGGTCCGCCGGGCCGCCAGCGAAACGACCTCAGGGTCCTCGCTGGCGGCCCCTTCGTTTTTTCTGCCCGCCCCGACCCCTCGACGTGAGTTGAAAGGACGCCATCGTCCATGCCGTTCGGGTTCAAGCTGTCGCACCGTCTTTCGCTGACCAAAGCGGCGGTTGGTACCATCGCCGTGCGCGTTCGCCGCACGGCGGATTGTCCCCCCCGCCGCGTAGTCCATACCCCCCATTCATCTGTCGCCGCGCCCGCTGCCTCCGGGCAGCGCGCGAGCGCCATGGAGCAGACACCATGACCTTCTTGCACAAGCTGGCGCACCGACTGGCACGCCTGAAAGGCGGCAGGACCGGGGTCGCCCTGACGCTGCTCGCGACGGCGATCGTGGGCGCGTGCGAGAAGCCTCTGGCGATGACCGATTCCGGAACGAGCGAGGTCGCGCAGTTCACGGTTTATCCACACACCATGACGCTTCGCACGGGTCAGACGGCCGATTTCATGGCCGTGGCGCTAGCGAGCAGCGGTGACACGGTCGCCGTCGCGGTGACGTGGAGCGCCGCCCGCGGCGCCATCATGGATACCACGAGCAAAGGCGGCCGCCATTACGGTACGTACAAGGCCGGCCCGGACACGGGCAAGGTGAAGCTCATCGCCACCGCTCAACCCGGCAACCTGTCGGACACGGCGACGGTGGCGGTGACCCTGCCGCCGGTCTCGGCGGTGAGCGTGAGCCCGGCGTCGGCGAGTGTGCAGCCCGGGCAAACCCTACAACTGACGGCGACGACTTGGGACTCGGCCGGTAACGTGCTCACGGGGAGAACCGTGAGTTGGTCGAGCAGCAATTCCAACGCGGCGACGGTGAGCAGGACGGGTCTCGTCAGCGGCGTCACGGCGGGGTCTGCGACGATCACGGCCACGAGCGAGGGGAAGAGCGGGACGGCCGCGGTGACGGTCACGAACGCGCCCGTGGCCTCCGTCACGGTGACTCCGTCGTCGGCGACCGTGTCGGTCGGGCAGACCGCACAGCTCACGGCGACTCTCAAGGACGCGAGCGGCAATGTCTTGTCGGGGCGCGCCGTGACGTGGTCGAGCAGCGACACCACGATCGCGCGAGTCAGCGGCAGTGGCGTGGTGACGGCAGTCGCGACCGGGTCCGCGACCATCACGGCCACGAGCGAGGGACAGAGCGGTACGTCGTCGGTCAGTGTCACACCCGTCTCGGTAGCCTCGGTGGCGGTCACTCCGGCGTCGGCGAGCGTGCCCGTCGGCCAGACGGTGCAGTTGACCGCGACGCTCAAGGACGCGAACGGCAACACCCTGTCGGGTCGCGTGGTGACGTGGGCGAGCAGCAATTCCGGCATCGCGAGCGTGAGCGCCAGCGGCCTGGCGACGGCCAAGGCGGCGGGCACGGCGACGATCACCGCGACGAGTGAGGGCAAGAGCGGGACGTCCACCGTAACGGTGACGAGTGTCCCCGTAGCGTCGGTGACCGTCAATCCGGGGTCGGCGAATCTGCTGGTCGGTCAGACCGTGCAGCTGACCGCGACGCCCAAGGACGCGAGCGGTAACGCTCTGTCTGGTCGCGTGGTCACGTGGGCGAGCGGCAACACCGGCGTCGCCAGCGTGAGCGGCAGCGGGTTGGTTAACGCGAGGGCCGCCGGCTCAGCGACGATTACCGCGACGAGCGAGGGGCAGAGCGGGACGGCCGCCATCACGGTGACCGCGCCGCCGCCCGGGAGTTGCGTCAGCGCATGCCACTACGTCGATGCCGCGTCCGGCAACGACGCGAATGCGGGGACGAGCGCGGCTCCCTGGCGCACCATCCAGCACGCGGCCGACGTGACGAACCCCGGGGACACCGTGATCGTCAATGATGGAGTGTACACCGGGGGTGCCAACGTCGTGACCATCGGCCGCAGCGGCACGGCCACGGGCTGGCTCGTGTTCCGCGCCGCGCACTTGTGGGGCGCCGCGATCGACGGGCAAAACAACAGTTCCACCACCGGCTTCGAGATCAACGGGAATTACATCCGCGTCCAGGGCTTCGAAGTCCGCAACACGAACCGCTACGGCTTCGACGCCTACGGGGGCTCGGAGAGCGCCGCCGGCAACCACGACATCGACGTTTTGCAGAACCATATCCACGACATCGGGCACATCTGCACCGGCAGCGTGGGTGGGATCGTGGGCGTGGACGCCTATTCGGATAATCTCACCATCGAGCGCAACGTCATCCACGACATCGGCCGCCTGGGGCCGGGCGAGCAGGGGTGCGTGGAGCCCAATGGCAACTGGCAGAACCACGATCACGGGGTCTACAACGGCATCGGTGACAACGTCGTGATCCGCAACAACGTGTTCTACAACCTTACGCACGGCTTCGCGATCCAGCGCTACAACGGGAACGGCGCGGTCACCAACGGGCTCACGATCGTGAACAACACCTTCGCCTTCCCGAACCCGTGGCGGGACGGTCACATCATCATCGCGACGGGCGTGAACAACCTGCTGATCGCGAACAACATCTTCTACCAGCCCACCAACGCCGGCGTGTGGTTCGACACGGGCGGCCTGACCAATGTGACGCTGTCCAATAACCTGTCGTTCGGTGCTCCCGTGAGCGAGGGCCTGACAGGTATGACGTCCGCGGGCAATCTCGACAACGTCGACCCCCGGTTCGTGAGCGTGTCCGGGCTCGATTTCCACGTGCAATCCGGCAGCCCGGCGATCGGTGCCGGGATGACCCTGTCGAGCGTCTCGAACGACTTCGACGGCTACGCGCGGAGCGGCGCCTATACGATCGGAGCCTACCAGTTCCACTGATCTGATGCCCGTGCCGGTGCCCCGGTAGCACCGTCCAGCCCAAGGGGATCTCGCGAGAGGCGAGCTTCTCCTGGGCTGGGATGTTTGCGGCCCCGGCGGGCTGTGGTGGGCGCGCCACAGGTCAGCGACGGCCCTGTAGACGCCGCGGTCGGCATAGTTCTTGACCCCCTCCCCTGCCTGATGGCGGCCCACCGGTTTGAGCTCCTGGACACCTTCCAACGCGGGCTCCCCGCGGGAGTGGCGGCGCAATGTGCGGGATCGTAGGGATCGTCGGCGTCGACCGACCGGTCGACGTGGCTGCCCTGCAGCGCATGAACGATCGCCAGCTGCATCGGGGGCCCGATGGCGAGGGGTTCCTGCTCGGCTGGCCGGACGGCGGGGCAGGCCGGTTCCGGCACGCCCTCCTGCCGCACACCAACCGCTGGGACGCCGCCGCTCAGGTAAGGGTGGGGCTGGGACACCGTCGCCTGGCGATTCTCGACCTGTCCGACCGGGGCCTGCAGCCCCTGACGGTGGGCGACTGCGACGTCTGGATCGTGTTCAACGGCGAGATTTACAATCATCAGGAGCTGCGCGCCGAGCTCGAGACGCTGGGGTACTGCTTCACCACGCGCACCGACACGGAGGTGCTGCTCCAGGCCTACCGGCGGTGGGGTGAGGACTGTCTCGGCCGGCTCGACGGCATGTTCGCGTTCGCCGTCTGGGACGGGCCGCGGGGCCGCCTGTTCTGCGCCCGCGATCGACTCGGGATCAAGCCGTTCTACTACGCGACGCCCCCGGGGGCGTTCATCTTCGCCTCCGAGATCAAAGCCCTGCTCGCCTACCCCGGCCTCGAGGCGACGCCCGACGACGAGGCCGTCGTGGGCTTCCTGGTCCACGCCAATTGCGATTACGGCGAGCGGACCCTGCTCACCGCGGTGAAGGCGCTGGCGCCGGCTCACGCGCTGTCGCTGGACGTGACGACGGGGCGGTTCGCGCCGCGCGCCTACTGGCGGCTCGAGCCGGCGGCCCAGAACGGAAAACGGGACGCGGCCCAGATCGACGGGCTGCGCGACCTGCTGCTGGCGACGACGCGGCGGCACCTGATCAGCGACGTGCCCGTGGGGAGCTGCCTCTCGGGAGGGCTCGATTCGTCCACGGTCGTCTCCCTGATCGGGAAGATCTGGCGCGAGCAACCGGACGCGGCCCAGGCCCTGGGGGACACCTTCAACACCTTCACGGCGTGTTACGAGCAGCGGGAGGTCGACGAGCGGGAGTACGCGCTGGCGGTGGCGCACTCGGTCGGCGCGAACCCGCACCTCGTGTTCCCCGCACCGGACGACTTCCTCGACACCTTCGCACGCATGGCGTGGCATCAGGACATGCCGTTCGGGGAGATGACCTACTACGCGCAGTGGCGCGTCATGCGGGCCGCGAAGGACGCGGGCGTGAAGGTGCTCCTGGACGGCCAGGGGGGCGACGAGGTGTTCGGCGGCTACGCGAAGTTCCGTTACGCCTATCTCGCGTCTCTGCTGCGATCGGGTCGGTGGGTCGGGCTGGCGAGGGAGTTCGGCGCCACCCTGCTGCAGGGCGACCGCTACGTCCTGAACATCCGCAACGGGTACCGCTACCTGCCGCGGCAGCTGCGTCGCGTGCTCGGCGTCGACTCCCTGCTCCGCGAGGCGTTACGCGGCGACTGGGATCGCGCCGTGATGGGCGAGAGCACTCCGGCGACCCGCTGGTGGCGCTATGCGTCCCACAACGGAGACGGCGCTTCGCCCGCCACGGTCATGCAGCGGATGCAGGTGGACGACATCATGGTCGATACGCTGCCGATGCTCTTGCGGATGGAAGATCGCTCTTCCATGGCGTTCTCGCTGGAGGCGCGGGTGCCGCTGCTCGACCATCATGTGGTGGAGTACGGGGTCTCCCTCCCCGACCGTCTGAAGGTCCAGAACGGCTGGAGCAAGTTCGCCATGCGCCAGGCGCTGCAGGGGATCATCCCGGACGTCGTGCGGCAGCGCAAGACGAAGCTCGGGTTCGCCGTTCCGGGTCGTCAGTGGCTGACGCGGGAGCTGCGACCCCACGTCAGCGCGCTGATCGAGGACTCGCTCAAGTCCGCGAAGTATGTGGATCCGGAGGTGCTGCGGCGCTGGTACCGGGCGTCCCCCAACGGGGGCCAGCGCGCGGAGGCCTATCTCGGCCTGTTCCGCCTGTTATCGCTGGAGATGTGGATGCGGGCCTTCAGCCTCAGCTAGCCCCAGGACCCGCAGGCACCTCGAGGCCCGCACCCCAGGGCCAGTCGCCGTCGCCCCGGTTGACGTGCACGGCGCGGCCGGCGGGATCGGCGCTCGCGATCAGGCCGGCGAGCGCGGGTGCCGTCGCGAACAGGCACGAAGACGGGCCCGGGAAGAAGCCCGCTTCAACGAGGCCCCGGCGCCACGCATGGTGGCTCTGATTCGAGATGATGACGTCCACGCCGCGCTGGCCTAGCACGTCCGTGCTGGCCCGAATCACGGCTCCGGCATGCTCCGGAGCCGCGAACCCGTCCACGATGGTCCCAACGCGCATCGCTCCGAAGTGATCGTTCGACGCGGGCAGCGAGTCCTGCACCACGCCCCAGCCGATCGCGGTGTCGCCGCGCGACACCCGGAGCCGCAGGAACGCGGTGCCCCCGGGCGGATAGGTGGCGTTGAGGGCGGCGGCATCCCGGCCGCCCACGAAGGAGTAGTGCGGCAGGTTCGCCGCCCAGATCGCGTCGGCCCAGTCGCCGAAGCGCTCCACCAACTCGACGCGCACCATCTGGTCGCGGCGCGCGGTCAGCGCGCTGCCGGCGAGCTTGAGACCGAGCCAGCCCGTCCCCGTCACGGCGGCCACGTCGAGCAGGAGGGCGACGCCGGCGTGCCGCCGCAGCACGCGCAGCTCGCGGAGGAACCGAGTCGGGCGAAGCGGCTTGAAGTAGAACGGGAGGGTCATGAGACGCCACCCCAGCGCTTGGTCGAGCTTGGCAATAGCCTTGTCCCGGGCGACGATCCCGAACAGCAGGGGCTCTTCCTCGAGCGCGGCCTGCAGCAACCGCGGGGCCACGGCGGCGTAGGTCGAGTCGACCACGCCTTCCGAGAGCGGCCAGTAGAAGCTCCCAACGCGCCGGTACCCGCCGACGAGGGCGGCCTCTTGTCGCTTCAGGACGAAGGCGCCGCGCACGGTATCGTCTTCGAGCAGCAGGAAGTAATCCTGCCACACGGGGACGCCGGCCACCCGAGGAAGCCAATCGGGGACGGCGGTCTCCGGGAACCGCCACCGTGCCCCGGCGCGCGCCAGCCGCTCATTGAAGGCCCGCACGGAGGGCGTGTGCTCCGGGGTGAACCGCACTGCGCGACGACGTGCCGCGCGGGGGGGCCCCGACGTGGTCAGGGGCGCTCCGCCACCGCGTCCCATTCGCGCGTAGTACGGGCGACGTAGGCCCGGTAGAGCGACGGCAGGGCGACGCGCGCCGCGACTTTGGCCCGGCGCACGAACAGGGCGCCGCGCCAGCCATGAAACGCCGCCAGGGTGGCGATACGGGAGGACGGGGTCGAGGCTTTGACGATGTAGCGGCCGAGGATCCAGCACCCGTGCACGCGGCGCGGCACGAGCCAGGGCTCGGACGTGAACAGCGCGCGTAGGCCGGCGGCCGCGGCGGACTCGAGCACCTGCGGCGAGATGTCGCCCCCCGGGACCGCGGCGGTGGCGCAGCGCTCGCCGAGCACCTGGGACAGCGTATCGGTGCTGATGTGCCATTCCTCGAGCATGCGGCGGGGCGACAGCGCGTTGAAAATGTCGGGGTGCGTGTGCGAATGGCTGCCGATCAGGTGACCGCAGCTCCGCAGGTGGCGGATGTCGGCGGCGGCCAGGAAGGTGCGGGCCCCGAGCAGGTTGCTCACGATGAAGAAGTGGCCCCTCCACCCCCGGGCGCACAACGCGTCGCCGATATTCAGCGCGCTCCTGCCACCGTCGTCGAAGGTGAGCAGCAGGTGGCGACCGGGAGCCGAGAGGTCGATATCGGTGACGAGCCGTGGAGCATTGGAAACCCCCGCGAGCGCCTCGAGATCGCGGGCGAATCCCGCCACCGTGTGTTTGAACGGCCGTGCGCCCGCCCGCTGGAAGCCCGAGGCGAAGGGGTCGTCGGTGACGTCGTGATAGCCCAGGCTGGCGATCTCGAGGCGGGTCGTCATGGCGCGCCTCGCGCGGCGACGGCGCGCGGCGGGCGACGCTCCGCGACCACGGCCTGCGCGCCGTCACGAGCTCCCAGGACCGAGCGGTAGACGTCGATCACCTGCTGCGCCAGGCGACGCTCGTCCAAGTCCTGCACGGCGGCGTGCCCGGCCGCCCGGGCCCCGCGTCGCAACACCCGCTCGAGGACGGCCGCAATGGACTCCGGCGCCTCATCGGGGCAGAGCTCGCACCCGGCCACGCCGCCGATCCGCTGCGCGACGTCGCCGACCGGCACCGACACCACGGGAAGATCGCACGCCAGGGCCTCCTTGACGGCGTTCGGCGAGCCTTCCTGCATCGACGTGAACAAGAGGGCGTCGCACGCGTTCATGAAGACGGGGATGTCCTTGTGCCACATGCCCCACGCGACGACCAGCTTGGTCGGCAGCGAGCGGTTGACGACCTCGATCGCCTCACATGCCAGCGGATAGCGCTTCCGGGGCACCGACGGGTTACCGACGAAGAGCACGAGATGCCTGTCCATGGGCAGACCGAGCTGGCGCCGCGCCTCGGCGCGAGGCATGGGGCGGAAGACGCTGAAATCGAGTCCCGACGGGATGACGTGCGCGCGTGCGGACGGGGGCAGAAATCGCTTCTGGTGCTCCGACACGACGATGCAGGCATCGGCGGCCCGCGCCACCACCTGGGAGACGAACTTCAAGACCCGGCCCGCCGGCGTGAGCCGGAGGTCATCGCCGACGATGCCCTCCAGGTCGTCGCCCCGAAACGTCACGACGAGTGGCAGGCGTTTCGGCAGCGCCACCAACCCACTCTGCCCGAACTGTGCGTGTACGAGATCGTAATCGCCACGCTGCATGTGGCGGCGCGCGCCGACCCAGGCGCGCAGGTAGTTCGAGGGCCGCATGCCCGAGGCGAAAGGAAACACCTCGATCTCCACGCCCGCCGCCCGCAGGGAGTCTACCTGCCGTCGGATGAACGTGGTCGTGTACCCCGGCTGGTCAGGCGGCGGCCACGCACACGTGAGCATCAGCACCCGGATCGGGCGCCCGGTACTCGTCATCGCCTCTTGAACGCTTGGATGAGCACGTCTCGCACTCCTTCGACCCATTCGGCCACGGCCGGCCACTTGTCGTCCCGGTCCCACACCTCCAGACGCGTGCCGGCCGGCTGGCGGCCGAAAAGCTCCTGCAGGCCCCGGGCCACCGAGGGGTAGGCCCCGGGGTACCCGCGAGGCGGCCCGGCCACAATGTAGAGGAAGCGCTTCACGTCTCCCCAGAGCCAGCGCACCGTGACACCGTCGCGATATGCACGGGGAGCGTCGACCACCTTACCCGCGAGGAGGTCGACCCAGAGGCGGGGGAAGTCGCACCCGGCGTCGATCGAGAGTTGTAGCGACCCCCAGAACCGTCCGTTCACCTCCATGAGCCACGGGGGGTGGACCCCGTCGTCGCGGAATTCGACCATGGCCGGCCCGTGCCACCGCATGGCCTCGAGCAGCCGCTCGGCGCGCGAGCGCAGTCCCGGGTCCACCGCCACGGACCGCCGCAGGCTCGAGCCGGAGCCCGACGGTCGAATGTCCCGCAACCGTTCGTGGGCGAACCAGGCGATGGGGCGCCCGTGATCGCACACCGTGAACACGCCCTTCCCCTGCCCGGGAACGAACCGCTGGATCACGGGCCAATGCGTGCCCTGGCGGCGCGTCAGCACCGCGTGGTCGAGCCCGGCGGCGCTCGCCACATAACAGAGGCCGGGGTCGGGAACGAATCCCTGGCCATTCCACGCGGCGGTGAAGCGTGGCTTCACGATGCAGGGGTATCCAATGGCATCCGCCGCCGCCCGGCACTCGTCGAGGGAGGCCGGGTAGCGAGTGGGCGGGATCTCCACGCCGCACCCCTCCGCAAGGCGGAGGGTCTCCCCTTTGTCGAAGGCGCGCAACGCGAGAGGCTCGGGCGCACACCCGATGATCATGTCGAGCGCTTCCCATTGTGCCCGATCCGCGTTGCAGAGCTGGCACGCCAGCTCGGTGAGCGGCAGGACGATGCGTACGCCGTGCGCGTGCGCCCAGGCGCGCGCGGTGGCAAATCCCTGGAGTGTCTCTTCCGCGTGCCAGCAGGTGCCCGCGCAGTAGCGCGACCAGGCCGCCAGCGGCCAGCGGCGGTGGCTGGCGACGAAGACGGTATAGCCGGCCCGCCCGAGCGAGCGCACGCACGCGAGGGCGGGGTTCGAATAGCCGTCCAGGACCAGGACGCGATCCGGACCTAGCCGCTGGGGGTGCGTGTGCGCGCCGACCGTGCTGGGCCGGGAACGCCGGATCTCCCGCACCTGCTGCTCCTTGAGTGATTCCTGGGTGCTGCTCGGTCGTGCCACGCGGGTCTCCATAACGATGCGGCCGCGACGTGCCCTGTAACGGTCGTGTACCGGTCCCCGCGTCATCTGCAGCTATCGTGCAGCGCCGCCGCAGTGTCGCGCGCTTTTCGTACCCGCGTACTAATCCGTTGCGCCACCAATCATTAGGCCGTGCGAGGCCGTCCAGAACGCGGCACGGACAGGCTACGTTGTCGCCGGCAGGCCACACGGGCCACGTGTGCGGAGACGCTCTCGCACCACGACGTGCCATGATCTCCTCGCGCCAGCCGTCTGACCGAGCCCGACACACACGCCGGCACGCCCTTGTGCAGATTGAAGCGGCACCCAACTTGCGCGCCCCTTGGTGGCAGCGAGCGCGACTTGGGGGTGCCCCCTGTGTCTGGTGTGACGTGCGAAGCCCGCTTGCGCATCTGTGGCATCACCGCAACACCACGATCGTTCGGTGTGGCTTCCGTGCAGGAGTTGCGTGTTGAATTGTGGACGAGCGTGTTGAGCCACCAATGACGCTGCGACTGGCGGCGGTGGGCCTCGTGTTGCTGACGGGTGTGCCGGGTGGCGGGGGCAGGAGTCACTATGTGTCGCCGTCCGGTTCGAGCGCGGGCGACGGCACGATCGCACGGCCCTGGGACCTGACGACGGGGCTGGCCGGGGGCGGTGGTCGGGTCGCGCCGCGCGACACGATCTGGTTGCGTGGCGGCACGTACCGGGGAGCGGTCGTGAGCAGCGTGCGCGGCGCTCCGGGGGCCCCCGTCGTGGTGCGGCAGTATCGCGGCGAGCGGGCGGTGATCGATGGCGCAGGGGCCACGTCTCACACGTCGCGCGGGGACCTGTTCGTGGTGACGGGTGACTACGTGGTGCTGTGGGGTTTCGAGGTGATGGACTCCGATCCCGACCGCACGACGGACACGCGCCCCAACATGCTTGTGAACGACGCCTCGCACACCCGCTACGTGAACCTGATCGTGCACGACGGAGGGATCGGATTCTACACGTACGCGCGGCCCGTGGACGTGGAGGTGACGGGTTGTCTGTTCTACAACAACGGATGGGAGGGTCAGAGGTTCGGCAACGGCCACGGGATCTATGCGAAGAGCGACAGCGGCCCGCTCGTCCTGCGAGACAACGTCGTGTTCGATCAGTTCGGCTACGGCCTCCACGTCTACACCGAGGCGCGCAGCGGCCTCCTCAACAACATTGCGCTCGAAGGCAATGTCGCGTTCAACAACGGTACCATCTCGGCACGCCCGGCGGCGGCGAACATTCTCGTCGGGGGCCGCGCTCCCGCGGATGCCATCGTGGCGCGCGACAACATGGCGTACTACAGTCCCGGCGTCGGACTGGTCAACGTGCTCTTCGGTTGGCGCAATGCGACGGTTCAAAACGGCGCGCTCACACTCGTCCACAATTACTTCGTGGGTGGCAGCGTCGTGCTCGACATTCACGCCTGGCGGCGAGCGACGGTGAGCGACAACACCCTGTACGGCCCCGCGGCGCACCCCGTGGTGCAGCTCGACCTCACGGCGGGGGGCATCGATTCCACGAACCGGCTGCTGCGCGATCCGGTGCAGGGGCCGCAGGTCTTTGTGCGCCCCAACCGATACGAGCGGGGCCGGGCGAACGTCGTCATCTACAATTGGACGCGGCAGAACACGGTGGCCGTCGGGCTCGCGAACGTGCTGCGACCGGGCGAGCGCTACGAGGTGCGGGACGTCCAGGACTTCTTCGGGTCACCGGTCGTTCGCGGCGTGTACTCGGGCGGCTCGGTCGACATTCCCGTCACCAGGACGATGCCGCCGACCCCCACCGGCGCCGCCGGGGCGCCGGCGCCGCCCACGGCGCCGGAGTTCGCGGTGTTCGTGGTGACCGCGGTGGCGAGCTAGTGGATCCCGTTCCGACCGTGGCCCGGCGGCAGAATGACGCCAAGGTAATGCGCGCACAGCCACGGGACCCGCGACAGCAGATAGGTCGCGAGCCACGAGTATTCGGCCAGGCGGCGGGCGAGGGGTGGGGCGAGGCCGGTGCGACGGAGCTCGACTCGACACAGGGGGAACAACGCGGTGATTTCCGCCTTCGAGATGCCGCGCACGTCGTGATTCCAGGGGTTGTTGAAGCGGAAGTCGGACCAGACGATCAGTCCCGTCGGCTTGAGGACGCGCACCATCTCCTGGGCGATCCGCCGCTTGAGCGCCGGGTCGAGAACTGACGTGAACATGGTGGATTGCAGCACGATGTCGAACGCGGCTGGGGGAAACGGGAGGTCCGCGGCGTTCCGGCACAGGAGCGTCACGCCGGGTGGCAGGAGAGCCCGCGCCTTGGCGACTTCGTCGGGCAAGAGCTCGACGCCGATCAGGGTCTCCGGCGTGGCTCCCCATTTGATGAAGTCGCGCAGGCGTCCCCCCGTGCCCGAGCCGACCTCGAGGATTCTCTTGTCGGCGAGCGGCAACATGCCGTGACGCCTGAGCGTACGGAGGAGGTAGCGTTCGCGCTCCTGGGCCTGGAACACGTGTCCCATCCGGGCCCAAGAGTACTGTGCTCCGTCATGGGTGCGTCTGGAATACGCCGCGCGGATCCGGGCTTCCTCGCGCGCCCACGGAGTGGTGGCAACGCCGGCGTCCGGCGACGCCGCGTCGGCCCGGGATGTGGCGGTGAGGCGATCAGGCATCGAGATACCCTCTTTGCGCCGGGCTGCACCATGCAACAATTGTGCTACATGTCTGCAACGATGCACGTGACTGATGTGGCGGGCGTGCGCCGGCCGTTCGAGGCGGACGGATCAGCTTGCGCCACAGTTGTGGCCTCAACGCCGCCACGAGGCCCCACTCCCGTGCCGCCGCGCCGCCGGTGGCGCGTCACGAGTTGGCAGGAGATTTGCCACGTGCTTCCGACGGCTCCGAGCATGAAACGCTTCCCCGCCCGCCCTCTCTCGATCCTTGCCGTTATCAGCGCGTGCCATGCGGAGAACCCGGTTCGGCCGCCCCCGATCGGGGTGGACACGGTCTCCATGAGCTCGCCGACCGCGACCCTGCCGCTCGGCCAGACCGCGCAGCTCATCGCTACGCCCATGGACGCGCGGGGCCATGTGCTGGCGGGGCGCACCATCGCGTGGTCGAGCAGCGATTCGAGCGTCGCGATCGTGAGCACCGCGGGGTTGACCAGCAACACGAGCGGTTTCGTCACGTCCGTCGGCCTCGGGACTGCGACCATTTCGGCGGCGAGTGAGGGGAAGCGCGGCATGACCCTGGTTTCGGTGACGCAACCCGCCGCCGGCGTGAGCCATTACGTCGACGCCGTCGCCGGCAACGACACGAACCCGGGCACCAGCGCCGCGCCCTGGCAGACAATCCAGCACGCGGCTGACGTGCTCCCCCCCGGTGACACGGCCATCGTCAACGACGGTGTGTATACCGGGGCGGGGAACGTCGTCACGATCGCCCGGAGCGGAGCGCCGGACGCCTGGCTCGTGTTGCGGGCGGCACGTCCGGGGGGTGCGGTGATCGACGGCCGGAACGCCACGTCGATGACCGGCATCGAGGTCACGGGGTCCTATGTGCGGGTCGAGGGGTTCGACGTGCGGAATACCCTTCGCTACGGCATCGACGCCGAGCTCGGACATGACGTGGTCGTGTCGCAAAACGTGATCCACGACATCGGGCGGATCTGTACCGACAGCAAAGACGGGATCGTGGGCGTGGACGCATACGACCGGAACCTGGTGATCGAACGGAACGTGATCCACGATATCGGCCGGCTCGGGGCCGGGGAGCAGGGCTGCCAGCCGACCAACACCTACTGGCAGAACCATGATCACGCCATCTATCACGGGGTGGGCGACAACGTCGTGATCCGCAACAATGTCTTCTACAACCTCGTGCATGGGTGGGCGATCCAGCGCTTCGACAGCGCCGGCACCAACGTCAATGGCTTGACTATCGCGAACAACACCTTCGTCGGCACGAACCCCTGGCGCCCCGGCCATATCATCGTCGCGACGGCGACCACCAATCTGTTGATCGCGAACAATGTCTTCTACAATCCCAATACGGCCGGCGTGTGGTTCGACACCGGTAGTCTCATGAACACGATCCTCGGCAACAACCTGACGAAGGGTGGCCCCGTGAGCACGGGAGACTCGGCGACGGTCGCCTATGTCGGGAACTTGAACAACACCGATCCCCTGTTTGTGAACGCGGCGACGTTCGATTTTCGGGTGCAGGCGGCAAGCCCGGCGATCGGCGCCGGGCTGCGTCTCGCGATCGTACCGGATGACGCAGACGGGGTGGCGCGCGCCGCCACGGTGTACACGATCGGGGCGTACCAATACCATTAAACCCGCGCCCGTGACGCCTACCGCGACATGGGCAGGGCGGATAGCTCGGGCGCTCGTCTGACGGGGCGCAGCACGTGATGTGCCAGCCCCAACAAGAACCCGACGCCGTAGGCGCCGTGGAGCACCGGGAACACGACCGCGAGCGCGGCGGCCACACGGGGCCCATGGCGGGGCGCCGCGGCGAGGCTGGCGGCGAACACCGCCGCCGCGTACGCCGCCGCCAGGCCCGCGCCCGCGAGGGCGGCGGGTCGCCACCACACGGCCGCGAGGCCACTCGCCGCCAGGCTCGCGAGAAACAGGCTCGGGACGAGCTGCCGCAGCGTCATCACGCGCCCTACCTTGCGCGCGACGAGCGGCTTGAAATAGCCGTATTGGAAAAACATGCGCCACAGCTGCCGCAGCGACTTGCGGGCGACGTAATAGGCTCGCGCGGTCGGCATCAGCAGCACGCGCCCGCCGCGGCGGATGAGCCGGAAGTTGAACTCGTCGTCCTGATTGCGCACCAGCTCTTCGTCGAACAACCCGGCGCGCTCGAAGGCCGCGCGCCGGAAACACCCGAACGCCACCGTGTCGACCCAGCGGGGCTGGGACGCCCCCACGCGGAAATACGAGTTGCCGACGCCGAGGCGGTGCGCGAGGCCGAGCGCGATGGCGCGTGCCACCGCCGTATCGGCGCCGGGGAGCGTTTCCAGCACTCCGCCCACGTTGTCCGCCCCGCGCTCGAGCAGCGCGTGCACGAGAATCGGGAGATAGCTGGGCAGGTAGATCACGTGCGCATCCATGCGCAGGATCACCTCGCCGCGCGCCGCCTGGATGCCGATGTTCAACGCGCATGGGGCGATGCGTCGCGGGTTGTCGAGCAGCCGGATGATGGAGTGGCGGGCGGCGTACCACGCGAGGATGTCGCGGGTGCGGTCGGTGCTCATGCCGTCCACGACGAGCAGCTCCAGGCGGTCGCGCGGATAGTCGCTTGCGAGGATGGACTCGAGGCAACGGCCGAGGTGTTGCTCCTCGTTGCGGCAGGGCACGATCACGGAGACGAAAGGCGTCGGGCGAGTCACGAGGTCCCCGCCTCCGCTGCCCGAGGCCAGACGTGGAAGGTGGCGGTGTGCCGCGTCAGGCGCGCGCCGAGCGCCGCGAGCGGCCACAGCCCGAGGCGCCGGACGGCCGCCCAGTCTCGGGAGACGAGCGCCCCAGCGAGCTGCCGGGCGTGGATCCGGCCGGTGACCCAGAGCGCGGAGCAGTGGAACCCCGTCCGATCGAAGCGGGCGCGGCGGGAGAGACGCGGGCCCAACGCCCGGCGCGTGCCGCGCGTGAGCAGCTCGCCGCCCAGCAGGCGGGCATGGATGTCGTCGACGAGGTGGAGGTAACAGGAGAGTCCCGCCTGCGCGCCCAGCGCGCGGGCGGTGGCGATGACGTAGTCCCAGTCGAGACCCCCGCGGCGGATCGTGGCGATCGTGTGCAGCACATCGGTGAGATGGAACGCGCGCCGGGCGACCACCTTCTCCACGCCCTGCAGCACCAGCTGGTCCTCCGGGGCCGGACTCGCGCACGCCAGCCCGCCGAGCGCCACCGTGCGACGGTTGCGGAACAGCCGGGCGACGTAGCCGGCGTGCTGGCCCGCGTGGCCCAGCCGGCCGTGTCGGATATCCAGCACCAGATCCGCGCCCGCGACGCGGTACACGGTGCTCCCCGCCAGCCGGTTGGCGAGCGTCGGCCCATGAGGGACGACCCCGAGGCCCTCGAGCAGACGCCGGTCGACAGCGTCGCCATCGGCCAGCGCCAGGAGGTCGAGATCGTCGCCGAGGTCCGGAAAACGATGGCATGCCTTGGGCAGGAGCCATTCGATGCCATGGCGCACGCCGGCCGCGTGGATCCGGGCGAGCACGTCGAGCGCCACTCGCGCGCGCGCCCGCTCTCGCTCCGCCGGCGCGGCGAAGCGGCGCGGCGGGTGCACGCCGCAAGCGGCGAGCCGGTCGGCGAGGCGCACGAGGACGGCGTTCTGCTCCGCCAGCCCCGCCAGGAGACTCCAGTCGACGTCGGCGAGCCCGTCCGTGGAGACGCGCTCCCCGAGCAGCAGCCCGAGCGTCAACCCGGCGAGCCGCTCCTCACGCGTCAGGGTCACGCGACCAACCGCTCGCCGACCAGCCGGGCCACCGCCTGCTGGGCGGCGTGCAAGTCGTCGTTCTTGATGACCAGGGCGCCCCGTACCCAGGGGAATACGGTGCGATACGCCAGCCAGCGGCTCCGAAGGTAGTCGACCGGGTAGTCGCGCTTGCGCGCATACGATTCCTCGGGGCCGACGTCGAGCAGCACAGCCACGTCGGGAGTGGGGGTGAGCCGCTGCAGCAGCCGCAGCACGCCCCAGTGCCGGCCGTCGGCAACGTCCACGAGCGTGTCGTAGAAATAGCGGTCCATGATCACGACGCGCCGGCGGATGTACTCGTGGTACAGGCGATAGGCCAAGAAGAGCAGGAGGTCGAGCGGGTAGATCACGCGTCTGAGCAGCTTGCCCCAGACGAGGGCGTCGCGGACGCGGCGCAGCGCGCCCGCTCCGCCGTTGCGGGGTGGGGCGCCGCCGAGCTGGTTCCGCAGCCGGCGGAGGTAGGCGTACACGCCGACGTGGTCGTTCATGTGGAAGACGACCACGCGTCGGTTCTGCCGCTCGAGCGTCTGCTGCAGCCAGCGCACCAGGGTGGACTTGCCGGCGCCGTCGAGACCCGAAAACGTGATCAGCATCGGCTCACCACGACAGGTGGTGGTCCCCGAGCCACAGCTCGAGGGCCAGGAGCGTGAACACCCGCTGATACAGCCCGCCGCGACTGATCGTGCCGCCCCCGCTCCCCTGATCGGGGCGGGGGTGCCGGAACGCGTCGAGCCAGCCGCGCACCAGCGCATCGTCCACCACACAGCGGCTGCGGGCTCGCGGCGAGAGCAACACATCGTCGAGGGCCGCGTGAACCTGTGGGCCGACCATCACGTCCAGCGGGATCGAGAACCCGTGCTTCGGGTGGCGCGCCACCTCCCGCGGCAACCAGTGGCGCGCCAGCGTGCGGAGCACGAGCTTGCCTGAGCGCCCGTTGGTCTTGAGCCGGTGGGGCAGGCTCAGCCCCAGGGCCACGACGTCCTCGTCGAGCAGCGGCACCCGCACCTCGATGCTCGCCCGCATGCTCATCATGTCCACCTTCCTCAGCATGTCGGACGGCAGGCTGACGCGGAACCACGTTTCCGTCATGCGGCGGGACAGCTCTTCCAGGTCGCCGGCGGGCGCCGGGTCGTAGCCGTCGAACAGCCGATACACGGGGGCGAGTCCGTCGCGCGCCTCGGGCCGCACCAGCTCCGCTTTCTGGTCCTCGTTCAAGTAGTTCGCCAGCCCGGCGAGCAGCACGCTCGAGTCGTTGAGACCGGCTTCGGCGAGCGTGAGCGCCTTGGTCACCTGCCGGCCCCAGTTCTCGGTCCAGTGCGTCAGGGCGCCGGTCGTGCGCCGCGTGGCATGGCGCAGCCACGCGGGCAGGGCCGACGCCCGCATGAGCTGGTTGGCGCGCCAGAAGCACGGATATCCTCCGAACACTTCGTCGCCGCCGTCCCCCGAGAGCGTGCAGATGATCCCCTGCTGCCGCACCGCGCGGGAGATCCAGTACATCGGCACCAGGCTGGTGTCGGCGAACGGCTGGTCGAAGTGACGCAGCAGGTCGAACAGCGCGTCGGGAGAGAGCGCCGAGTCGGCGAGGTCGATGGTATGGTGCCGGGTGCGGCAGTGCGTGGCCGCAGCGAGCGCCGCGTCCGTCTCGTCGTGCTCCTTGTCCGGGAAGCGCACGTTGAAGGTGGATGTGGGGCCCAGCCCGGCCCGCTCGTGCGTGGCGACGACGAGCGAGGAATCGATGCCGCCGGAGAGCAGCGCGGCGACCGGGACGTCGGCGACGGATTGCCGGCGGACGGCGCTGAGCAGCCGGTCGGCGAGGACCTCGACGGTGTCGTCGAGCCGGCGCTCGGGCCGGGGCGCGGCGACCACGCTGTCGTAGGACTCGAGGCGTTCGCCGTCGGGCGCGATGGTGAGGACGCTTCCCGGCGGGAGCGCGTGGACGTTCGCGAACCCGGTGGCCGGCTCCGGCACGTAGCCGAGGCCGAGGAAATCGTAGCAGGCCTGGCGATCGAGCCGCGGGGCGAAGCCGCGCCGGGCGAGGATCGCTTTGATCTCGCTCGCGAACAGCCATTCACCGTGCAGCTCCGCATAGAACAGGGGCTTCACGCCGTAGCGGTCGCGGGCCAAGAGCAGCCGGTGCCGGGGCCGGTCGTAGATCGCAAAGGCGAAGATGCCCCGCAGCGCTCGCACGAGGTTCGCGCCCTCCTCTTCGTAGAGGTGGACGAGGACTTCCGTGTCGGAGCAGCTCTTGAAGACGTGCCCCCGGCGCGCGAGGGCGGCGCGCAGGTCGCCGTGGTTGTAGATCTCGCCGTTGTAGACGACCTGGACGCTCCCGTCTTCGTTGGTCATCGGCTGCGCCCCGCGGGGCGAGAGGTCGATGAGCGCCAGACGCCGGTGGACGAGCTCGCAGTGTTCGTCGCGGGAGCGGCCGGCGCCGTCGGGACCCCGATGGCGCAGCAGCTCGTCGGCCCTTCCCGCCCACCCGGGGTCGGGGGCCAGGGCCTGCGGATGAAACCGTCCGGCGAGGCCGCACATGGTCAGCTTCCTCGCCCGCGCCCGGCCGCGTCGGCGTGCGCGAGCACGAGCCACAGAATCTTGGACGCGATCCAGGTGCCGCTCATGGTGCCCGTCAGCATGGTGACGAGCATGCCGAACGGCAGGACGCCCGACGGGCTGAGCCGCGCCCGCCATGCGGATCGGACGCACCAAGCGAGTCCGATGAGGAACGGGATCGTGCCGGCCACGCCGGTGCTCGTGAGCAGCTCGAGCGTGAGATTATGGGCGTCACGCTTGACGAACCCCGGCTCCTTCAGTCGCCGCTCCAGCTCTACTTGGTTGTCGACGGGGCCCCAGCCCAGCCACGGCCGCTCGCGGATCATCACGAGGAGGGCCGGGTAGATGCGTTCCCGTCCGGCGAGCTGGCCGCTCTCGGCCGCGGCGGACAGGCGGTTCCGCATGCCCTCGGAGTGGTAAGCGGTGAACCCGAGCACGCCGAGCGCGGTGAGGGCGGCAACACCGTTGCGGACACGAGCCCACCGGGTCGGTTCTCGACCGAGGAACGTCAGGAGGCCGGCGCAGAGCGCCAGCAACCCGCCGCGCGAGCCCGTTTGCACGACGGCGACGGCGATCAGGACGACGAGCGGCCAGCGTACCACCGCGGGCCAACGGCGTCCTTGGCGGTTCGTCAGTGCGAGCGCCGCGAGCAACCCGCACGAGAGGATCAGGGCGCTGAGATTGGCGTTCTGTCCCAGCGCGGACATCCGCTCGCCCCCCGTCCAGAGGACCTTCTCGTTCCGGGCGATCCCGAAGACCTGGAGCGCGGCGCGTGCCGCACAGGCGAGGGCGAACGCCCGCAGCGCGGTGACACGCACCGGCCTGTCCGTCATCACGTTGGCGGCAGTCCAGAACAACAACACCACCTGGAGCATCTCGAGGAAGAACTTCAGGACGTACGGCTCGTGCGGGGAGAGGTTGACGAGCGCGGCGACCGCAAACATCCACAGGTACCCGGTGAAGGCGACCAGCGGGACGTCGATGCGGCGGTAGGCCGCGCGGCGGTCGAGGAGCGTTGCCAGGAGGAAGACGCAGCCCACGAGTGTCGGGATCTCGATCGGCAGCGATCGCTGGGGCATTTCGAACGGGATCGAGCAGATGAAGAGATAGAGCGCCCAACGCACCACCGGCTGCACAGTGGGCCGCGTGGCGGCGACGGGCTGAGGCCCGCGCGGCCACGGCTGGGCGGGGAGCGGAAGCGACAGCACGGGCGGCATGGTCACCACCCCAGTGCGGGCCGCAGCGCGCGCAGCCGCGCCAGCACCAGCCGACGCTCCTCGCCCGACGGCCCCGCGAGCAGCGCGGTGAGGAATGCGAGGGCGGCGGTGAGCGCCACGCCGGCGCCCCACACGACCCAGTGCGACGTCCGCAGCCGCTGGCCGACCAACAGCGCGGCGGCGAACAACAACGCCGTGACGACTGCCAGACGCACCGGCGCACCCCAGTGGGACCTGCCGCGGCTACCGAGCGAGTCCCGCACGAGCAACGGGTACGCCGCGGACTGCACGGCGCGGCCGCCCAGCAGGCCGACGCAGAGGCCGACGGCGCCGAACAGCTGCGTGAGCGGCACCGCCAGGACGATCGTCACGAGCGCCGCGCCCGCGCCCGCGAGCACCCGAGGGCGGGGCCGCAGCGCCGCGTCGATGACGTAGGCGTCGGTGCGGATGAAGACGGTTTGCACCGCCGCGAGGACGATGAGCAGGTCGAGCCACGGCCCGCCGTAGTGCTCCTGTCCCACCCACAGCCCGAGAAAGGAGCGGTTCCAGCACAGGACCGTGACGCCGACCGTGGTGGCGAACAGCCAGGTCAGCGTCAGGAGCTCGCGCCGCACCGCGCGAGCCCGGTGCTGCTCGCCGCGACCGATCAGACCCCCCAGGCCCGGCATCGCCGCGCCCGCCGCGAACACGTGGATCCCGACGGCCGTGCGCGCGGCGTAGCCGGTGAGCACGTAGGTGGTGACGACGGCGGGCGACACGACCCAACCGAGAATGATCACGTCGCACGCGAGCAGCAGCTTGGCCACCGCCTCGCCCACGGTGAGCCACGCGCTCATCGACAGGAGCGGCATGACGTCGGCCCGTCCGGGCCGCGCCACGCCGAACCAGTGGATGTAGCGCCGGGCGAGCAGCCAGAAGAGCACCCCGGTGACGATGGCGACTCCCACCTGCGCTCCCCCCAGCCCCACGAGCCCCAGCCCCGCCCGCACCGCCACGACGGTCAGGAGCCCGCCCAGCAGGTTCAGGCTCGCCTGCAGCCCCATACGCCGATAGCCGAGGTTCATGCCGCGCAGCACGGATTCGGGGACGCCCGCGACCAGGGTGACGAAGAAGCTCAGGAGCAGGAGCGCGGTCACGGCGCGGACGCCGCCGCGCAGCTCGGGCGCGACCTGGGTGATGGTCGGGGCGATCCAGATCAGGATCGCGCCCACGGCGGCGATGAGCGGCAGGAACAACACCCAGATGAGCAGTGCGGCGCCGACGGCGCGACGCTGCAGCGCATCGTCCTCCACGGCCTGGCGGCTCGACACGACCAGCCGCAGCGCTTCGGTCGGCCGGCCGTCGGCCGCGCTCATGTAGGTGACGAGCCGGTTGAGCATCTCCCACACGCCGAACAGCGAGCGCCCCAGCCCCGCCACCACGATGGGGGTGACGACGAGCCCCACGCCGAGCTTCGCGCCGTAGTCGAGGAGCGACTGGACGGCGTTGAGCGACGCGCGACCGGTGAGCGATGGCGCGCGCGACGCGCGGCCGGCGAGGCCGGCGCGCTCGGTCCGGAGCGTCGCGGCGTCACTCGACATCGATGCTCCGCTCCACGGCGGCCACCAGCCGTTCTGTCGTGCGACCGCTCGGCTCGTCGCCCGTGTACAGGGTCACGACCCGGGGCCCGGAAGCCGCGCGCAGCTCGGCGCCCACGTGGCTGAACGCCGTGCGGAAGCGCGCCGTGAACGCATGGATCACCGCGTCCGGGCTGTGCTTCAAGGGATGCGCCTTGGTGCGGGTGCGCAGCCGGTAGGTCAACACCGGATCGGGCGCGTCGACCAGGACGATGAGATCCAGCAGCCGGGCCCAGCGGGCCAGGACCCCCCGGCGCCACGCGGCCCGGCGCGGGCCCTCGCGCCGCGGGTAGAAGACCTCCATCCAGCTGAGCGCGAACACGGGTCCCTCGTCGAGCACGACGGACCGCCCGGCGGCGCGGCGACGCTCCACCAGCTCGCTCAGGGTCTCGAGACGGACGAGCTGGGTCTGCTCGGCCCACAGGGGCTGCTGCCCGTCGCGCACGAATCCCCAGAACGTCGGCAGCAGGCGGGCGGCGTGCGTCGCCAGACGAGGCAGCGGCAGGCCCCACAGGCCGAGCGGGGCCCCGGGCGCGCCGAGGCGATCGCCCAGCTGACGCGCCAGGGTGCTCTTCCCCGCGCCCGCGGGTCCGACCAGCTCGATCACGAGCGGGCGCACCCCGGGCTCCGGTGCGGTCAGGGCGGCGGCGTCAGATGAGCGACCAGACCAGCGACTTGAGATCACTCAGCACCTCCGGAAGCGCTCGCCCGGCGTCGACGATGTGGACACCATCGACGCCCGCCCAGTCGGTGTCCCACACGATCTGTGCGCGCTCGCGAACGTAGTCCTCCGGCTCGTCGGTCTTGCGGCTCACGGCGAGCTCCGGGTCGAGCTGCAGCACGATCGTCGCGTCCGGGGGTCGCATCCACTCGTAGTACGTCCACTCGACCCGGCGCAGCAGGCGGG